>ENA-OYYG01000817-OYYG01000817.1-human-gut-metagenome-genome-assembly--contig:-NODE-817-length-12088-cov-14.434306_pt1 | contig 12088 bp, 13 predicted proteins | sample MGYA00244061_ERZ653444 | MGnify/ENA primary metagenome ERZ653444 (study PRJEB26926, sample SAMN06165059) | human gut metagenome | biome: ENVO:00009003; feature: ENVO:2100002; material: ENVO:00002003... | reverse complement strand
AAATCAATGATTTTGGGTATCTCATGGAACATCTTTACGGCAGGGACGGTATCGCTTATGAAGATTATGAGTACCAGCTACCAAAGAAGAACTATAAGAAAGAAACGCTGATAAAATACTACGACCTTATCCGTCCGACAAGGTGTGTGATTGAGGAAAACCAGCGGTATTTACGCTTGGAACATGAGGACAAGGAAAGCTATGTGTCCTATTTTACCGTCAATGCGATTGTCGGCGAGCTTGATTTTCCGTCAAGTGAAATCTTCTATTTCCAGCAACAGCAATTCACATTCCCCGTTGATACTTCTATGAATGTAGAAATCGTGGAAAATCGAAAAGCATTAACAACCGTCCGCAACAAGAAAAAGGAATTGAAAGATTTGGACAATCACGCCTATCAAGCAGGAAGTGAAACCAGCTCAAATGTGGTGGACGCATTAGACAGCGTGGACGAGCTGGAAACGGACTTAGACCAGAGCAAAGAAAGTATGTATAAGTTAAGCTACGTGATACGGGTGTCTGCACCCGATCTTGACGAGCTGAAACGCCGTTGTGATGAAGTCAAGGACTTTTACGACGACCTCAATGTAAAGCTGGTGCGTCCTGCTGGGGATATGCTGGGGCTTCATTCTGAATTTTTACCTGCCAGCAAGCGATATATCAATGACTATGTGCAGTATGTAAAATCAGACTTCTTGGCAGGGCTTGGCTTTGGTGCGACCCAGCAGTTAGGGGAAACTACGGGTATCTATATGGGCTATTCCGTTGATACGGGAAGAAATGTGTACCTGCAACCGTCCCTTGCCAGTCAAGGTGTGAAAGGAACAGTTACCAACGCTTTAGCTTCTGCTTTTGTCGGTTCGCTTGGCGGTGGAAAGTCGTTCTGCAACAATCTTCTGGTGTATTATGCGGTGCTGTTTGGCGGTCAAGCACTTCTGTTAGACCCTAAAAGTGAGCGTGGCAACTGGAAAGAAACGCTCCCAGAGATAGCCCATGAAATCAATATCGTAAATCTTACCAGCGACAAGGACAATGCAGGACTTCTTGACCCATTCGTGATTATGAAGAATGTAAAAGACGCTGAAAGTCTGGCAATCGACATCTTGACATTCCTTACGGGTATTTCCTCTAGGGACGGCGAAAAATTCCCCGTACTTCGTAAGGCGGTACGCTCCGTTACCCAGAGCGACAGTCGGGGCTTGCTCCATGTGATAGACGAGCTACGCCGTGAAGATACACCCATATCAAGAAATATCGCAGAACATATCGACAGCTTCACGGACTACGACTTTGCACACCTGCTGTTTTCAGACGGTACGGTGGAAAATGCAATCAGTCTGGATAATCAGCTCAATATCATTCAAGTAGCGGACTTAGTATTACCAGATAAGGACACGACCTTTGAGGAATACACGACCATTGAATTATTGTCGGTGTCTATGCTGATTGTGATTAGTACTTTTGCCCTTGATTTTATCCATTCGGACAGAAGCATTTTTAAGATTGTCGATTTGGACGAAGCGTGGGCGTTCTTAAATGTGGCACAAGGAGAAACGCTCTCTAACAAGCTGGTTCGTGCTGGACGAGCTATGCAGGCAGGCGTTTATTTCGTTACACAATCTTCTGGGGACGTGGCAAAGGAAAGTCTGAAAAACAATATCGGCTTAAAATTCGCTTTCCGTTCTACTGACATCAACGAGATAAAACAGACCTTAGAATTTTTCGGTATCGACAAGGACGATGAAAACAACCAGAAACGGCTTCGTGATTTGGAGAACGGACAATGCTTATTGCAGGACTTATACGGGCGTGTCGGTGTGGTGCAGATACACCCCGTCTTTGAAGAACTGCTACACGCCTTTGATACCAGACCGCCCGTACAGAGAAATGAGGTGGAGTGATGAAAGAAAGGATAAAAGGTGCGTTCACAAAAAAGAAGATTTTCCACTTTCTCAAAATGGCTCTGTTCGTGGTGGCACTCTCCCTTATCCTGCTTTCACTTCTGGGGACGGTGGCTCATGCGACGGGGCTTGTGGACGATACCATAAACGCAGAAAATCTTTACTCAAAATATCCCCTTTCCAACTACCAGCTTGATTTTTATGTGGATAATAGCTGGTCGTGGTTGCCGTGGAACTGGCTGGACGGTATTGGAAAATCGGTGCAGTACGGGCTTTACTGCATTACCAACTTTGTCTGGACGATAAGCCTTTATTTAAGCAATGCCACGGGCTATGTGGTGCAGGAAGCCTATAAGCTGGACTTCATCAACGATATGGCAGACAGTATCGGAAAAAGCATACAGACCCTTGCAGGCGTTACGCAGAACGGCTTTTCTTCTACGGGCTTCTATGTTGGTTTCCTGCTTCTCATTATCTTAGTGGTGGGAATGTATGTTGCCTACACGGGACTGATAAAACGGGAAACCAGCAAGGCACTTCACGCCGTTATCAACTTTGTTGTAGTGTTTGTATTATCGGCTTCCTTTATTGCCTATGCTCCCGACTACATCAAGAAGATAAATGAATTTTCATCAGACATCAGTACCGCTTCGTTGGACTTGGGAACAAAAATCATGCTCCCCAACTCTGACCGCGAGGGCAAGGACAGCGTGGACTTGATACGGGACAGCTTATTTTCTATTCAAGTGGAACAGCCGTGGCTACTCTTACAATTCGGGAACAGCAACGCAGAGGAAATCGGGACAGACCGTGTCGAAGCTCTCGTATCGGCAAGCCCAGAGGACGAGGACGGAAAAACCAGAGAGGAAGTCGTGAAAACAGAAATCGAGGACAATGACAATAACAATCTGACGATACCGCAGGTGGTAAACCGTTTGGGTATGGTGTTCTTCCTCTTGTTCTTTAACTTAGGTATCACGATATTTGTATTCTTGCTTACGGGCATGATGTTGTTTAGCCAGATACTTTTTATTATCTTTGCAATGTTTTTACCTATCAGCTTTCTACTTTCCATGATACCGAGCTATGAAAGCATGGCAAAGCAGGCAATCGTAAGGGTATTTAATACCATAATGACACGGGCAGGAATAACGCTCATTGTAACGGTGGCGTTCAGCATTTCCAGTATGTTTTATAACATCTCCACAGACTACCCGTTCTTTATGGTGGCGTTCTTGCAGATAGTGTGTTTTGCTGGTATCTATATGAAACTGGGCGACTTAATGAGTATGTTCTCACTTAATGCTGGCGACAGTCAAAGCATGGGACGAAGAATTTTCCGCAGACCGTATCTGTTTATGCGACATAGGGCTAGGCGTATGGAACACCGTATTGCAAGGGCGGTAAGTGCTGGCGGTATTTCGGGCGGTGTCGCTGGTGCGGTGGCTGGAAGTGCCGTTGCTGGCAAGAGAGCCGAAAGAAAAAATACGGCTTCTAAAGAAAATCGGGGCAATACCACTTCCAGCATGGGACAGCGTGCAGGCTCAAAGGTGGGTGCTGTCTTAGATACGAAAAATAAAGTGAAAGACAAGGCAAATGCTGTCAAAGAGAATATCAAGGATATGCCGACACAGACCGCTTATGCGGTGTATTCCGCAAAGGAAAAGGCAAAGTCCAGCGTGTCCGACTTCAAGCGTGGCATGGTGCAGGAACAGCAGTCCAGACAGACGGGACGCTTGGAAAAGCAGGAACAGCATAGACAGAATATTGCTGATAAGCGTATGGAGCTTCAAAAAGCACAAGAAGCAAGGCAGGCACAGCGAAAGGCTGACGGATCAGCGACAACGGGAGCTACCCGTCCCCATGAGCGACCAGCCACAGCTTCAACTATTCCAAAGCCGAGTGCTGAAAAAATGCAGGAAGTCAAACGTCCTGCCACAGCTCCGACTTCTAAAGCAAGTGAGCCAGTCAAGATAAACGGTATAAAAGAGCGTCCGCTATCTTCGGGGCCTTCTGACATGAAAGCGACCCAGATAAACCATAGGAATGTCGAAAAAGCGGTATCGCAGGAAACACGCCAGAATTACACCAAAGACCGCAGGACAAAGGTTCAGCAGACACAAAATATTCAGAAGAACCAGCAGACCACAGAGAAAAACCGTAACCTTGTAACGAAGAAAGGACAGAAGAAAAAATGAAACTGAAACATATCGCTCTCATTGGCAGTCTGTTTCCTATCCTCTTTTCTCTGGTGCTTTTCTTTGGTGTCTTGATTAGTGCGGACAGCGACGACGAGAACAGCAATTTTTCTTCTGGCATTACGGGTATGAACTTATCCGCAGAAGTCTTGAAACATCAGCCTATGGTGGAAAAGTACGCCAGAGAAAACGGTATCTCCGAGTATGTCAATGTGCTATTGGCTATCATTCAAGTAGAAAGTGGCGGTACGGCAGAAGATGTTATGCAGAGTTCAGAAAGTCTGGGACTACCGCCCAACTCTTTAGATACGGAAAGCTCAATCAAGCAGGGGTGTAAGTATTTTGCGTCCCTGCTTTCTTCCTGCAAAAATCAAGGTATCGACGATTTGAATGTAGCGATACAGTCTTATAACTATGGCGGTGGCTATGTGGGATATGTGGCAGGAAAAGGAAAGAAACACACATTTAATCTTGCAGAGAGCTTCGCCCGTGAGAAATCGGGTGGAAAGAAAGTAACCTACACCAACCCGATAGCCGTTGCGAAGAACGGGGGCTGGCGGTATGGCTATGGAAATATGTTCTATGTGGAATTAGTCAATCAATATCTGACCGTGGCACATTTTGATAATGCGACGGCACAAGCGATTATGAATGAAGCATTGAAATATCAAGGCTGGAAATATGTGTATGGTGGCAGTAACCCGAACACTTCCTTTGATTGTAGCGGACTTGTGCAATGGTGTTATGGAAAAGCTGGTATCTCCTTACCGAGAACCGCACAAGCACAGTATGACGCTACCCAACATCTTCCACTCTCGCAGGCAAAGGCTGGGGACTTGGTATTTTTCCATTCTACCTATAACGCTGGTTCGTATGTAACCCATGTGGGAATATATGTGGGAAATAACAAAATGTACCATGCAGGCGACCCGATAGGATATGCAGACCTAAGTAGTAGTTACTGGCAACAGCACTTAATCGGTGCAGGACGAGTAAAACAATAGAAAGGACTTGAAAAATATGTTTAAGAAGAATAAGAAACAGACAGAAAATGTCAAAGAAAAAAAGGTGCGTACTGTCAAGGTAGGCACACATAAGAAAACCGTGATTGCATTGTGGGTGGTGCTTATCGCAAGCGTGAGTTTTGGGGTGTATAAGAATTTTACGGCTATCGACCAGCACACGACCCATGAAAAAGAAGTCATTGAGCTTCGCTTGCAGGACACCAACGGGATAGAAAATTTCGTGAAGAACTTTGCAAAGTCCTATTACACATGGAGTAACAGCAAAGAAGCTATCGAAGCAAGGACGCAGGCAATCAGCGGTTATCTGACAAAGGAATTGCAGGACTTGAATGTGGATACCATTAGAACGGATATACCGACCAGCTCCACGGTTACAGATGTGATTGTATGGCATATCGAGCAATCGGGAGCGGACACTTTTTCTGCTACCTACGAAGTAGATCAGCAGATAAAAGAGGGAGAACAGACAAGCAATGTGAAAGCAACCTATACTGTAAAAGTCCATGTGGACGCTGACGGGGATATGGTAATCGTTCAGAACCCTACCCTTGCACCAGCAATCGAAAAATCAGACTTTGAGCCAAAGACGCCAGAAACAGACGCAAGCGTGGACGCTGATACCGTGAACGACGCTACCGCTTTTCTGGAAACATTTTTTAAGCTGTACCCGACAGCCACAGAAAAAGAGCTTGCCTATTATGTATCGGGAAATGTGCTTGAACCTATCGGCAGGGACTACCTTTATTCTGAATTGGTAAACCCAGTATTTACAAAGGACGGGGACAATGTGAAAGTCAAGGTAGCTGTGAAATTCCTTGATAATCAGACAAAGGCGACGCAGGTATCGCAGTATGAACTTGTGCTACATAAGGATAGCAACTGGAAGATTGTAAGATAACAAGTTGAGTAAAGGCTTGCACGTTACTTTTTTAGTGGCATACAAGCCTTTTTATGAAACTAAAAAATAGTTGGAAATTCATTTCTTATCGTGTTATTTTAGGTGTAAGTGGGGGAATAGCATATAGAATTATCACATTGACTTTACCCTTACGGCAAGGTGTACTATAAGTGTGGAAGTAAGTTGAAAGGAGGAGATTTATGTTATCTATAGGTGAATTTTCAAAGATATGTAAAGTTTCTACAAAAACACTTCGTTATTATGATGAAATCGGACTTATAAAACCCAGTAAAATCAATCAAGAGAACGGTTATAGATATTATTCCATTGAGCAATTAGAAACTATGTTATTTATTAACCGTCTAAAACAATATAATTTTTCTTTGGAAGAAATTAGAGCGATTATTACATCGGAAGAAATACCAAATGAAAAATTATCCATAGAACTTTATAAGAAAAAGGTAGAATTAGAAAAACAAATACAGATATATTCGCAAATTGCAGAACGGTTAAATGAAGATATAGCAGTTTTGAAACAAGGAAAATCAATCATGTCTTATTTGAATAAGATTGATGTACAACTTGTTGAATTACCAGTTATGTATTTGGTTTCTATTCGTAAAATGGTTTATAAGTTTGAAATGGAAGAACAATACGCTTATTGTTTTAATTCAATATTAAGGAAAATTCAATATGACAAATTAACCGTCACTGCTCCGCCTATGGTACTTTTTCATAGCGATGAGTTTACTCCTTTGGGATTAGATACAGAATTTGCTATTCCAGTAAAGCAATTTGTTACGGGAACAAGAGATTTTTGTCCGGGACTATGTTTAAAAACAACTCTACATGGCGGATATTCTAATTTGCCATCTATTTATACGAAACAATGTAAATGGGCAGAACAGAATGGTTATGAAAACAATGGTCCCCTTTATGAAGTTTATATTACTGACCCAACACAAACTTCAAATGAAGATAACCTAGTAACTGAAATTTATTATCCGGTAAAAAAGAAATGAGCAAATATATATCAAAGACTTAAATTTTGTGGATGGATATTTCATATATGATAACGCGAAATGGAGATGAGATTGATACTATGAATAGAAAAGAACTACACGATTTTATTGAAGAAAAACAGCCTAATATCTGTCAAATATCATGCTATAAAGACGGTAAAGAAGTTTATTCTGATGAATGGAATAATTATAAAAAAATAGATACTTGCCATGTTATGTCTGCAACCAAAAGTATTGTGGCATTACTTGTAGGAATAGCACTTGATAAAGAGTTTATAAAAAGCATAGACCAACATGTACTAGACTTTTTCCCCGAATATAAAATTAAAAGGGGGGAAAAAACAATTCAACAAGTTACAATCAAGCATTTACTGACTATGACTGCACCTTATAAGTATAAGTATGAACCGTGGACTAAAATTTGTTCAAGTGATGATTGGACGGTTTCAGCTTTAGATTTTCTGGGTGGAAGAAAAGGATTGACTGGACAATTCAAATACTCAACTTTAGGCATACATATACTAACTGGTATTATATCAAAAACGAGTGGTATAAAAGTTGTTGACTTTGCAAATAAGTTTTTATTTGAACCTATTGGAGTAGAAAAACATATAAATTATTTAGCGGAAACTGCCGAAGAACATAAACATTTTACTATATCTAAAGAACCGCAAAAAAATATATGGTTTTGCGACCCAAAAGGAATAGGTACGGCTGGATATGGTTTATGCTTTTCTGCAATAGATATGGCGAAAATCGGACAACTTTGTTTAGATAAAGGTGTTCATAATGGAAAACAAATTGTATCATCTAAATGGATTGAAGAAATAACAAAACCAAATTATAAATGCGGAGAAGAATTTAGAAATATGTCTTATGGGTATCTTTGGTGGATTGTAGATGAAAATAAGCGTATATATGCAGCCATAGGAAATAGTGGGAATGTTATCTATGTAAATCCGTTGAAAAACATAGTAATAGCAGTTACTTCATATTTTAAACCAACAATATTTGACCGCATAGATTTTATACAAAAGTACATTGAGCCGTTTATTTCAATTTAATTATTTCAATACTCATTATTAGGAGGGAGTTGTAAATGACAAGGCTAAGAAAACGGGAAATAAAAAAGGCTTTGAAAACAGGTGCAAAAGCAGGTGGTATGTCGCTAGTTGATATTCGGACTAATATTGAAACAACGATTGATGAAGCTATGAACAGCACCGATCCAGAGGTACACGAAAATTTCAAAAAGTATTTTGGAAACAAGCGTCCTACACCAGAGGAATATATTTATATAATTACAAAGAAAACAGTTAAAGGGCTGAAAGTATGAAAATAGAACGTCTGATAGGAATAATCTTTTATTTAATAAATAGAGAGTGCGTAACAACAAATGAATTAGCACAAAAGTTTGAAGTATCTCGCAGAACGATTTTACGAGATATTGATACACTAACTCTTGCCGGTATTCCGATTTATTCTGAATTAGGTGTAAATGGTGGCTATATAATAAATAAAGATTTTAAGATTGATGAAAAAATTATTGACAGCAACAATAAAGAATATATTTTGCTTGCTTTAAATAGTCTAAGAACTGTTTACGGAAATAAAAAAGTCATTGAAACTTACGAAAAAATGAAGCATCTCTATAATGATGTGAATATCAATGCACTTCCAGATGTTGATTTCTCTGTTGTAACTGAAAGTCCACAAATTATGAGGTGCGTAGACTTAATCAATAAAGCAACAAAAGAACAGCGAACTATAAAATTTACATATACTAATTCAGCAGGAAATACAAAAAAAGTTTTTCTAAACCCATTACATACATATTATAGGTGGTATTCCTGGTATGTTTTTGGATATGATACCTTTAAAAATGATTATCGTATGTTCAAAGTGGTAAGAATGAAAAATATTTCTTTAACAAAAGAACTTTTTCAAACAAAAGATAATATAGCTGACCTTTTATCTGATTTTGAAAAAAGACGCAATCAGACAAATATTATGGTTACTCTATCTTATAAACAAGAAATAGACACTTTAGTTAATGAATACTTTAAAGGGAAAATTGTTGAAACTGTCAACGACTGTTTTATAAGAGAAATTGAGATTAAAGAAAATGATTTTATGACATTCTCAATCCTTTTGGGACTTTGCGATAAAGTAAAAATATTATCCCCTCAAAAATACAAAGAAAAGGTATTAGCTCATATCAGCAAAATAAAGAAAAATTTCACTTAATAGTGACATACATTTGTCACTATTCCTGCTATATAATTTTCTCATATCGAAAATATGAGGAGATGTGAAAATGAAAAAAGTATATGTATATTTATTAGACGACATGGCAGAATGCGAAATTGGTTATATTTTACAAGCGTTCAGTATGGAAAAATTATTAAAAAATGGAACTAAAGAATTTGAAGTAAAGACAGTTGGTTTTAATAAAGAACCCGTCTTAACTTTAGGTGGATTAACAATTGTTCCAGATTATACTATATCAGAAGTTGATTTCAACGCTAGTACAGCTCTACTTTTACCGGGTTCTTCTACTTGGGGAAGTAAAGAAAATCAAGAAATATTGGAAAAAGCACAAGAATGTTTAAACAAAAATATTTTAGTAGGTGCTATTTGTGGGGCAACACTCGCACTTGCTGATTATGGTATATTAGATAAATTTAAACACACAAGTAATTCTCTGGAGTATCTAAATTTCTTTTCAAAAAACTATGCAGGACAGAGCTCGTATGTTTGTTCTAATTCCGTTTTAGACAGAAACTTAGTGACAGCAAGTTCGGCAGGTTCATTAGAATGGACGAAAAATATTCTAAAGAGCCTTAATGTATATTCTGACAAGAAAATTACTGCTTTTTACAATTATTACTCGACAGGAAACGTAAAATACTATGATGAACTTTTAAAATAAAGGTGGTGTTTCTGTAATGAAACAATCATGGGAATTATGCCCCATTTGCAATAGTAAGACACGCACAAAGGTACGAAAAGATACGGAATTGATAAATTTCCCATTGTTCTGTCCAAAGTGCAAAATGGAAACTTTAATCAATATAAAGCATGGAAAAGTAACTATTATCAAAGAGCCAGACGCTAAGACGCAGAGCCGATAATTTGTAGGTTATTGTAACTTATAGATTGTCGGTTCTTATTTGCTACCTGCGGAGCAGATCAGCAAATAGATAATGCAAAAAGGGGAAAACAAGAAGCTGATTACTTCTTGCTCTCCCTGCTTTTCAAGATACCGTCAATCGTACCTTGAATGATTTTTAATTCGCTATCACTCAATAAATCAAGAGATGTTTCTATTTGACGGCGAGCTGTGCTTTTTACAACTTTCTCTGTTGGATAGAAATATTCATCAACCGATATATTGAACATGGTAACTAAATCATGGAATAATTGAAAACTTGGGTGTGAACCAACATTTTCAATATCTGCGATATGCCGTTCCCCATAGAACACTTTATCGCCTAAATCATTACGAGAAAGCCCTGCTCTCTCACGGGCTTCTCTGATTGCCAGTCCTAAAGGTCTGAAATCAAAAGTCTGTGTTTCTTTTGCTTTTCTCATTTTAAATCACCTAGCATGAGTTTATACTTCATGCTGTATATTTAGAATGTGTTAAAATTGCATATAGTATGCAGTAATAATTCAAAAGCTGTTATCGTGTGCGGTAAATAAAAAAAACCGTTCCCAGATAATATACTTTTGTGCGTCTTGAAAAATAACGGGACGGTTTTGGATATAACCAGAACTGTCCTTTTTTATTGGGAGTATATAAGGTATGGCTCTGGTTAAAGGGGGCTATACCATGATTGCATACGGAAGAACACTTCGTCGTTCTCAACTGGATAAATATTTCAGTCCGCTATTACAATCATTATACCCTTTATATGAATTAAAATTTCATATCACTAGCATTTATAAAACAGTCCATTTGTGTAATTACACATTGTCGGGCTGTTTTTGTTTTTCAGAAAAATTTTTTTGAAAATCTTGGTAGTTTGCCACCTCTCTTGGTAGTTAGGGTGCGGAAAGGGGGAAATAAACAAAAGTTTATTTCAATCCAGCACGGAAAGGAGGTGAGCAAATGAAAACATCTTCTTTCAAACAAGCCATTGAAGCACAGTTTGATTGCCTTTCAAAAAAAGTGATTAAACGTGCAGTAAAGAAAGGCTACCGTGATATGAAAAGACGTGAGAAGCACGAATGTTTATTTTCAGATATTCCAGATTATGAACAATCACGTTTTGGAGAATTGGATAAATACGAAAGTGATTATACTGTATTTAACATCTTAGGCATTGAAGTATGGATTGAGGACGACCAGTTAAGCGAAGCCCTTAAAACATTGACAGAGAAGAAACGCAACATTATTTTGTTGTCCTACTTTATGGATATGTCGGACAGTGAAATCAGCGAATTTATTAAAATTCCCCGTTCTAACGTCCAGTATCACAGAACAAAAACACTTGAAGCAATGAGAAAAATTATGGAGGAACGCAAATGAAAAAATATGAACATCTGCCTTTTGAGATTATTTTATCAGCAACAGAGGGCGACCCAGAAGCGATTGAAACAGTTATGAAATTTTATGACGGCTACATTTCCAAACTGTGCCTGCGTAAATTGTATGACGAATACGGTAATGTCTGCATGGTGGTGGACGCTGAATTAAAAAACAGAGTTCAGATAGCGTTACTTGATATGCTGATGAATTTTGAAATTGTAGTGATGTAATACATACAAGTGAAGTCTGGCACGTCCCCCTTTCCTGCCACTTCACTTGCCATTCTATTAAAATCAAATTTAAAAATTGATTTTAATAGGCTGGATAGCCGATAGTTCTTTGACAACTGAATAAAGCAGACAGATACGTTTGTGAGATAGTGAGCCACGGGGACTGTACGCCATAACCTTTTCAAAAGAAAGCGAGCGACCCACGCAGTGATCCGAGAGCGACTATTGGAAAAGTCGTTTTGCCACGACCTATCCTCACAGAATAATGATACGTCCGCAT
>ENA-OYYG01000816-OYYG01000816.1-human-gut-metagenome-genome-assembly--contig:-NODE-816-length-12094-cov-4.602957_pt1 | contig 12094 bp, 13 predicted proteins | sample MGYA00244061_ERZ653444 | MGnify/ENA primary metagenome ERZ653444 (study PRJEB26926, sample SAMN06165059) | human gut metagenome | biome: ENVO:00009003; feature: ENVO:2100002; material: ENVO:00002003... | reverse complement strand
TGGCCGCACTATTGGCGGCGCTCCCTGCAGCATCTGCCGTAGGCACCGGGGCCTTGCGGCGGGAAAGCAGGAAGGACACACCGCCCACGGCCACGCAGACCACAAGGGTCAGCCCGGCGATGCGGCGGATGGCGCGGTTGCGTCGCCGCCGCCGGATCTCTGCCCGGGTCAGGCGGCGGCGGTGGATGGGTTGCTGCTGATTCATAAGAGACCTTCTTTCTCGGTTCGTTTTCTGTATATTATGTTTCTCCGGGGGCATCCTAAGCCCGAGGTGACAGCCATGAAGATGACAGCGGAAGAATACGCGCGGCGGGTGAAACAGGTCGGCCCCCGCTCCCCTCTGGGCTCCGACTGCCTGTGGGCCTTCTGCGTGGGCGGCGGCATCTGCCTGCTGGGCGAGGTGCTGCGGGGGTGGTATCTGACCATGGGGCTGGACAAAGAACTGGCCGGCACCCTCACCAGCTGCACACTGGTGGTGCTGTCGGCCCTGCTGACGACGCTGGGCCTCTACCAGAAGCTGGCCGCCAAGGCGGGCGCGGGCACCCTCGTGCCCATCACAGGCTTCGCCAACGCGGTGGTCAGTGCGGCCATCGAGTTCAAGACCGAGGGCCGGGTGCTGGGCACCGGCGCGAAGATGTTCCTCATCGCCGGGCCGGTCATCGTATACGGCACGCTGGCGGCGGTGGTGTACGGCGCGGTGCTGTGGCTGAAAGGGCTGCTCCCTGTATAATACGATGCAGCCGGGCCGCAGATTGCACAGCGGCTCTCTATAGTATAGCACAACCCGGTGGATTTTTTGCCGGAAAGGAGAAATTTTGTTCATGACACAACGATGCGGCGACACACTGCTGTTCCGCACGCCGCCCGTGATCGCTGCGCAGGCGGCGGTGGGCGGCAAAAAGGAGGGGGAGGGCCCGCTGGCTGCAGCCTTTGATGAGCTGAGCAGTGACAACCGGTTCGGCCAGAGCAGCTGGGAGGCGGCGGAAAAATACCTGCAGCTGCGGGCGGCCCGGCTCTGCCTGCAGAAGGCGCAGCTGCCCGAAGAAAAGGTCCGGCTGGTGCTGGCAGGAGACTTGCAGGCCCAGTGTACGGCCTCCGGTTATGCCATGCGGGAGTTGGGTGTACCCTTTGCCGGGGTGTTCGGGGCCTGCAGTACCATGGCGGAAACCCTGGGTCTGGGGGCTGTGCTGTGCGCCTCCGGGGCGGCGGAGCACCTGCTGGCCATGGCGTCCAGCCATTTCTGTGCCGCCGAACGGCAGTTCCGCACCCCGCTGAGCTACGGCGCTGTACGCACCCCCACCGCCCAGTGGACCGTAACGGCGGCAGGCTGCTGCCTGCTGCAGCCTGCCGGGCCGGGAGTGCCGATAGCGGCGGCCACCTTCGGCCGTGTGCAGGATTATCAGGTCAGGGACATCAACAACATGGGCGCGGCCATGGCCCCGGCAGCCGCGTCCACCCTGCTGCATTATTTTGCCGACACCCACACCGAGCCGCAGGAATTCGACTGCATCTACACCGGGGACCTGGGGCAGGTGGGCAGCAGCCTGCTGCGGGAGCTGCTGGCGGCCGAGGGCCTGCTGGTGAAGAACCATGTGGATTGCGGCTGCATCCTGTTCGACGCCGCGGAACAGCAGGTGAAAAGCGGCGGTTCCGGGCCGGGCTGCTGTGCCGCGGTGCTGTGCGGGCACATCCTGCCCCGCCTGCTGCGCCGCAGCCAGAAGCGGGTGCTGTTCGTGGCCACCGGTGCCCTGATGAGCCAGACCACTTTTCTGCAAAAGGAGAGCATCCCGGCGGTGGCGCACCTTGTGGAGCTGCGTGCGCCGGAGAAGGAGAGCGGAGCATGAATTATTTCTGGGCGTTCTGTGTGGGCGGCGGCATCTGTGTGGTGGGGCAGCTGCTCATCGACCTCACCGGCCTGACCCCGGCCCGCATCCTCACGGGTTATGTGGTGGCCGGGGTGGTGCTGTCGGCCATCGGGTGGTATGCCCCGCTGGCCGAGTTTGCAGGCTGCGGGGCCACAGTGCCGCTGCTGGGCTTCGGCCACCTGCTGGCAAAAGGGGTGCGCACCGCACTGGAGGAAGAGGGAGCCGTGGGCATCCTCACTGGCGGGCTCACTGCCGCTGCGGCCGGCATTACCACCAGCCTTGTGTGCGGCGTGGTGTGCTCCTGGGTGGGCAAGAGCCACGACCAGAACTGAAAAAACGGCTTGACAGGACGGCGCGGCGGGTGTATGCTGAAGATACAGACCGGCGGTCTGTAAAGGAGGACGAGCAGATGCCGCGCAACAAATATCCGGAACAGACGGTGGAAAAGATCCTGGATGCCGCCGCCGCGCTCTTTGCGGAAAAGGGCTACCAGAGCACCACTCTGCAGGACATCATCGACGCCACGGGACTTTCCAAGGGGGCGGTGTACCATCATTTCCGCTCTAAGGAGGAGATCGCCCGGAAGGTGGGCGACCGCATGGGGGATGAGATGTGGGAGCCGCTGCGCCGCATCCGGGAAGCAGCGGGCCTGACCGGCCTGCAGAAGCTGCAGGCAGTGTTTGCGATGTCCTTTGCAGGAGACCGGCAGCAGCGCATGGGCCGCACCCTGCCGCACCTGACCGATGACCCGTATTTTCTGGTACTGGAGTGGCAGAGCATCGAGGAACGTCTGGTGCCGGAGTGCATTGCGCCCCTTGTCCGGCAGGGCGTGGCCGATGGCAGCATCCATACCGGAGACCCCGATGCACTGGCCGGTGCGCTGTTCTTTCTGGCCGATCTGTGGCTGCCGCCCCAGAGCCGCCCTACGACTCGCACGCAGCAGCGAGCACGCAACCGGGTCTTTCAGCAGATGACAAGGGCGCTGGGGCTGGACCTGCTTACGGAGGAACAGGCCCTTCAGCTGGAAGAACTGTGCCCGGAGAAATAACAGAAAAAGAGTCGGCGGAGAAAGCTCCGCCTTTTTCAGATGATTTTACAGACCGACGGTCTGTAAATGGAAAAGAAAGGACGATACGATGGGACCATTTGTACAGGTGGTACTGGGGCAGATCATTTCGCTGTTCGGCAATGCGGCGCTGCGGTTCGTGCTGCCGCTGATCCTGCTGCGACAGACCGGTTCGGCGGCGGTGTACGGTGCGGCGACTGCGCTGGCACTGCTTCCAGCGCTGGCCGGGACACTGGCCGGAGGCGTTCTGGCTGACCGCTGCCGCAAGGCGCGGCTCATGGTGGTGCTGGACCTTGCTGCCGCCGGGCTTGCATGGGGTGCTGCAGCCTCCGCCGACAACCTGCCGACAGTTCTGTGGGCACCGGCGGCACTCTGTGCGCTTTATGCACTGCAGGGGCTGTATCAGCCGGTGGTGCGGGCCAGCCTGCCGTTGCTGCTGGCGGGAGACCGCCTTGTGCAGGGCAATGCGGTGATCCAATTGGTCGATACGCTGGATGAGCTGCTGGGGCCCTTGCTGGGCAGTGCGCTGTTGGGTGTGATGGGGCTGGGGCCCCTGCTGGTGCTGTGTGGGGCCTGCTTTGCCGCTTCCGCTCTGTTGGAGTGGCAGATCCGCATCCCCGGCGACCGGCCGCAGCCACGCACGCAAAGAAAACCGGATTTTGCGGCAGACCTGCGGGAGAGCCTTACTTATCTGTATCACAGCCGGCCGGAATTGCTGCGGCTGGCGGGCATCATGGCGTTGGTGAACCTTGTGGAGATCCCGGCGGTGGTAGTGGGCATCCCGGTGGTGATCGTGCAGTACCTGGGGCAGAGCGATGTCGTGCTGGGGGCCGTTCAGGCCGTGCTGAGCGTGGGCGGCCTTGCAGGCGGAGCGCTGGCAGGCCGCAGCCGACACCCACTGTCCGACCGGCAGGCCCTGGGACTTCTGCTGGGCATTGCCGGGCTGTGCGCCGCCATGGGTGCTGCGCTGTGGGTACCACCGCTTGCCTGCGGCGGGGTGGCCCTGTGCGGGTTTGGGGTGATGGCCGCCGCCATGCGGTTCAATGTGTGGTTCTTTGCCCGGCTGCAGACGGTGCTGCCGCAGGCACAGCTGGGCCGGGTGACCGGCTGTACAATGGCGCTGGCCAGCCTGACCCAGCCGGTAGGGCAGGCTGTGTATGGAGTACTGTTCGATGTGTTTTCCGCCTGTCCGGCAGGGGTGCTGCTGGGGGCCGGTGCCGTGTCGGCGGTGTTTCTGACCGGCGCGATGCGCCATGAGACCGAAAAACGCCCCGGCTGACAGTTCAGCCCGGGTGCGGGAAATCGGTCTGGCTGCCACTCTTCGCCCTGTTTTTCAACAGCTCTGCGCTAGAATGTGGAAAACAGGAGGCGATGAACGATGAAACACCGCTGGATGACCCTTTTGTGGGAGCTGTGGGCCGCACAGCTGCTGTGCACGGCGGCGGCAATGCTGCCCGGCAGCCGGGTGTGCACGATGCCGGGGCTGGCGCTGCCTGCGCTGGGTCTTGCGGCGGCGGTGCCCACGGCCTGGTTTGTGTGGGGCGTGTGGGGGGAACTGCCCCTGCCGCTGCCGCCGGAACAGCTGCTGGAACCGCCCCGGACACTGGACCCAGCCACCCTGCTGGACCTGCCGGAACCGGTGGCGTAAAAAACAAAAACCCCTGTACCGGGCGCTCCGGTACAGAGGTTTTGTTCGTCAATCAAACTGCGATCAAGCGTTCTTGTTAGCACGCTTTGCCATACGGCTGATCTTGCGAGAAGCGGTGTTCTTCTTGATGACACCCTTAGCGCGAGCCTTGTCGATCGCGGAAACAGCAGCCAGGACAGTTGCGTCCTTGTCAGCGGCTTTAGCATCGATGGCAGCGTCTGCCTTCTTGACGACTGTTTTCAGGTTGGTCTTAATGGCCTTGTTGTGAGCCTGCTCTGCAGCAGCCTGCACGACGCGGTCCTTCTGAGATTTGATGTTAGGCATTCGTTCCACCTCCTTGGCTACCTATAACAGCGCACCTTATGATACCATATTTGCCGTACCAACGCAAGCGTTTTTTTGATTTTTGTTTGGAAAAGTTTCAATTTTCCCATACTTTGCACGAAAAACAGGGGTCTGCAGGCCCCGGACAGACGGGAGTGTGGGAAAATGCGCACGACAGATATGGCCGACGAGCTGTTCCGCGGCCCGGAGACAGAGCTGCCCGCCGGGGTGCGGCTGGCCACAGCGAAGCGCGGCGGGGTCACGGTCACCCGGGTGGAGATCACGCGGGAGGGGCTGGCAAGGCCCCGCGGGCGGTACGTCACGCTGGAGATGCCCAGCGTCAGCGTCCTGGACGAGCGGGACTCGGATGTGATCGAGACCGGGGCAGCCGAGCTGCGGGCCCTGCTGCCGCCGGAAGGCCCGGTGCTGGTGCTGGGCATCGGCAACCGGCGGGTGACGGCGGACGCTCTTGGCCCCCGCACAGCCCAGAAGATCCTGGTCACCATGGGGCCGCAGCATACCCTGCCGGTGCGGGGCATCCGGCCGGTGGCGGCACTGGCCCCCGGCGTGTCCGGGGACACCGGGCTGACCCTGCGGCAGCTGGCGGCAGCCATGGTCGACGCAGTGCGGCCCGCAGCCCTGATCTGTGTGGACAGCCTTTGCAGTGCGGAGGCTGCCCGGCTGGGCCGCACCATCCAGTTTTCCGACACAGGCCTGCACCCGGCGGATGCCCGACACGCCCGGCATCTGGACGCCGCAGCCCTGGGCGTACCGGTGATCGCGGCGGGCATCCCCACCCTGATGGAAGCCGACGAGGGGGCAGACCTGGTGCTCACGCCCCGTGCGCTGGACAGCGTCATCGCTCACGGGTCGGCGCTGCTGGCGGGCATCCTGAACCGGGCCCTGCAGCCCCGCCTCAGCGTGGCGCAGCTGTGCTGGCTGACGGGCTGACCGCATATAAAATAAGAACGGGATTCCGGGAAGGGGGGATCAGTCATGCGCAGCCGCACACCGCTGCCCCAGCGGCAGCAGGCCCACTGGGGTGCTTTTCTGGAAGCCGCCGCCCTGTTTCTGGCGCTGTGTGTGCTGGGCCGCAGCGCCGCTCTGACCTTGGCGGCGGTGGTGGCGGCACCCTTCCCGGCGGTGCAGACGGCTTTGTGGTGGGGGCAGCGGAACCTGCAAAGCGAGACATCCGACCCGGAGCCGGAGCCCGCCGCCGAAGAGCAGGCCCCGCCCGCTTCCTCGGCGGTGCCGGAAGCCGTGCAGGCGCTGACCGGCGGCATCGAGGATTATCTGGTAGCCCTGCAGCCGGAGGACGCCCGCCCGGCGGATGCGGGAGCGGTCATCGAAAAGCAGTACCCGCAGGGCAGCGGCGAAAAGTACATTGCCTGCGGGGCGGGCAGCATCAAGAACAACACCCGGCAGACGGCGGCGGACCTTGCCGCCGAGATCGAAAACCCGCTGCCCTTTGCCATTGAAAAGGACAGCCCCGACCCGCAGGTGCTGGTGATGCACACCCACGCCACCGAGGACTACCGCCTGTCGGCCGGGCTGTGGTTCACCCCCGGCGACGGGGCCCGCAGCACCGACCGCAGCATCAACATGTGCGCGGTGGGCCGGGTGGTGGCCGACACCCTCAACGCGGCGGGCATCCACACCCTGCACGACGAGACTCTGAACGACTACCCCAGCTACACCGGCAGCTATGCCAACAGCCGGACCGTGGTGCAGCAGTATCTGGCGCAGTACCCCAGCATCAAGGTGGTGCTGGATGTGCACCGCGACGCCATCGAGACCGAGAACGGCTCCCGGATGGCTCCGGTGTGCACCGTAGACGGGCGACAGGCCGCCCAGGTGATGATCATCTGCGGGTGCGACAACGGCACCACCGTTCAGCTGCCGGACTGGCGGCAGAACCTGCGGGTTGCGGCGGCGTGGGAGCGGGCCATGGAGGGCATGTACCCCGGCTTCACCCGCCCGGTGCTGTTCAGCTACCGGTTTTACAATCAGGACCTGACCACCGGCAGCCTGCTCATCGAGATCGGTGGCCACGGCAACAACCTGAACGAGGCCCTGTATGCCGGGCAGCTGGCCGCAAAGGGGCTGGCCGCCGCCCTGCTGGGCGGTGCTTGACAAAAGGCCGCCAAAGTGCTATTTTTTAAGGGTCAAATGCAACGATCGGGAAAAGTAGCGCGGGCCGTCCGGCCCAGAGAGTGCGGCACAGCTGAGAGCCGCGCCCGCACGCCGCGTGAACGAACACCCGGGAGCAGCAAACTGAACCGGCCTTTGCCGCAAGTAGGTGCGCCGCAGGTCCTGCGTTACCGGGACAGCGCTTACAAAGGAGCGCGTGAGCGACCGGACACTTCCGGTAATTCAGGTGGCACCGCGGACATTACAAGACAGCTTGTTCGCCCTGAACTTTCAGGGAGAACAAAGCTGTCTTTTTTCATTATTTTCGGGAGGAAAAACATTATGGAACGTACCGAGATCGTTTCGCTGTTCAAGAACACCCCCGCCGACGGCACTGAGATCACCGTCTGCGGCTGGGCCAAGAACATCCGCGACTCCAAGAACATCGGCTTCATCGCCCTGTCGGACGGCGGCTGCTTCAAGACCCTGCAGGTCGTGCTGGAGGCAGGCAAGCTGGCAAACTACGAGGAGGTCATCCACACCGGCCTGTACAGCAGCCTGCGCATCGTGGGCCGCATCGTCCTGACCCCGCAGGCCAAGCAGCCCTTTGAGCTGAACGCCGACAGCGTGGAGATCCTGGGTGACTGCCCCGCCGACGAGTACCCCCTGCAGAAAAAGAAGATGAGCATGGAGTATCTGCGCACCATGCCCACCCTGCGCCCCCGCACCAACACCTTCAACGCCGCATTCCGTGTGCGCAGCGTGGCAGCCTATGCCATCCACAAGTTCTTCCAGGAGAACGGCTTTGTCTACGCTCACTCCCCGCTGCTGACCGCCTCCGACTGCGAGGGTGCCGGTGAGATGTTCCGGGTCACCACCCTGGACCTGGAGAACGTGCCCAAGAACGAGGACGGCACCGTGGATTATACCAAGGACTTCTTTGAGAAGCCGGTCAACCTGACCGTTTCCGGCCAGCTGGAAGCCGAGGCCATGGCCATGGCATTCGGCAAGGTGTACACCTTCGGCCCCACCTTCCGCGCGGAGAAGAGCTTTACCACCCGCCACGCCGCCGAGTTCTGGATGATCGAGCCGGAGATGGCTTTCTGCGACCTGAGCGGCTACATGGACACCGCCGAGGCGATGACCAAGTACGTTATCCGCTATGTGCTGGACAACTGCCCGGATGAGATGGCGTTCTTCAACCAGTTCATCGACAAGGGCCTCATCGAGCGCCTGGAGCTGGTGGCAAACAGCGAATTCGGCCGTATCACCTACACCGACGCCATCGAGGTGCTGAAGAAGAACAACAAGAAGTTCCAGTTCCCGGTGGAGTGGGGCGTGGACATCCAGACCGAGCACGAGCGCTACCTGACCGAGGTGGTGTTCAAGAAGCCCGTCTTCGTCACCGACTACCCGAAGGAGATCAAGAGCTTCTACATGAAGCAGAACCCGGACGGCAAGACCGTGGCTGCAGCCGATATGCTGGTGCCCGGCATCGGTGAGCTGATCGGCGGCAGCCAGCGTGAAGAGGACTACGACAAGCTGGTGGCCCGCATGGACGAGCTGGGTCTGGACAAGTCCAGCTACGACTGGTACCTCAACCTGCGCAAGTTCGGCGGCGTGGAGCATGCCGGCTACGGCCTGGGCTTCGAGCGCATGATCATGTACCTCACGGGCATCCAGAACATCCGTGACGTGCTGCCGTTCCCCCGCACCGCTTACGGCTTCTGATTCTGAGAACGATTGGGAATTGCCTCCGCTTTGCTCTGGCAATGACAGCGGAAGAATTATTTTAAATAGCGCAATCCCGGAAAGTCTGCGGACTTTCCGGGATTGCATTTTCACGGGAAAGGTCGGTGCGGCTAGCGGCAGGTTTTGCTGTAGCGCAGTTGCTGCCGGTTGGGACTCCATCTGTGAAAAGGTGTTTGGAGCGGCCCGCAGGCCGCGACAAACACGACTATAAAATAGAGTTCCGCTATTTATGCCCAGAGCATCGCGGAGGGCATTATAAATAGTGACCCGCCCTTAACTTTCAACAAGGAGACAAAAACAAGTGGAAAACATTGCACCGGCCCTGCTGGACTGGTTTTACAAAAACCACCGCATTCTGCCCTTCCGGGAGGACCCCACGCCCTACCACGTCTGGCTCAGCGAAGTGATGCTGCAGCAGACACGGGTGTCGGCGGCGCTGCCGTATTACGAGCGCTTTCTGGCGGCGCTGCCGGATATCCCGGCGCTGGCCGCCTGCGATGAGGAAAAGCTGCACAAGCTGTGGGAGGGTCTTGGCTACTACAGCCGGGTGCGCAACCTGCAGAAGGCCGCAAAGATCGTCTGCGAACAGTACGGCGGCCAGCTGCCCGCCGACTATGCCGCCCTGCGGGCCCTGCCCGGCATCGGGGACTACACCGCCGGGGCCATTGCATCCATCAGCTTTGGCATCCCGGTGCCGGCGGTGGACGGCAATGTGCTGCGGGTGTTTTCCCGCCTGTATAATGACCCTGGTGTCATTACAGATCCGAAGGTGAAAAAAGCCTTTACTGCCCGGGTGATGGAACATCAGCCGCCGGAAAAGGCCGGGGATTACAATCAGGCCCTGATGGAGCTGGGGGCGCTGGTCTGTGTGCCCAACGGTGCACCCCTGTGCGATGTCTGCCCGCTGGCCGGGCTGTGTCAGGCCCGCGCGGCGGTGGTGCCCGCCGCGCTGCCCCAGAAGGCAAAGCCGAAGCCCCGCAAGGTGCTGCCGGTGACGGTGGCGCTGGTGGAAAGCCCGGCGGGCTTTCTGGTACAGCAGCGGCCCGCAAAGGGACTGCTGGCCGGGCTGTGGCAGCCGCTGTTGTGGGAGAGTGAACACCTTTTGCAGGCCGAAGTGCTGGCAAGGCTGGCAGCCCTTGGAGTGGACACCGGCACCGCAGTGCCGGAAGCCCTGCCGGCGGCCAAGCACATCTTCAGCCACATCGAATGGCAGATGCAGGGCTATCTCTTTGCGGCGGACACGCAGCCGGCCCCGGCGGGCTGCGTCTGGGCCAGCCGCGAGGAGCTGCGCACCACCTACACCCTGCCCGGTGCCTTTGCCGCCTACAAGGACCGGATGCTGGGATGATTTGGAAATTCTGGCAATCTGCCCAAAGCTTTTTGTACAGAATGGACAGGAAGCGAAAAAGTTGCCCGCAACGGTTGTAATTTTTGACAGGAACGGGTATAATAACCACAAGATAGCGGGGAAGCGGACCGTGCCCGAAGCCCCCTGAATGGAGTGGATGTGGATGTTCTTTCTGGTAAAATGCTCCCTTCACATGCTGTCGTTTCTCTGGAAGGCGGCGGACGTGCTGCTGCGGGTCTCCCGCTGGAAAAATAAGCTGAAACACCATCGTTTCGACCGAAAAAAGGAGTGTACTGAACCTATGAAGAAATCTTGCCTGATCGCTGTGATCACTGCCCTGGCCGCTGTTGCCGGAGCACTGGCTGCTGCTGCTGTTTACCTGCACCGCCGCGAAAAGGAACTGGACGAGTACGAGCGTCTGCTCTTTGGCGAGGACGATGCAGAAACGGTCGAGCCGGAAGCTGCCGAAGAGGCACCTGCCGAGGATGCTGCAGAATAAACCAAACACCGGACACAAAGGAGGCGCACCGGCAGTCTGACCACAGGCTGCGCGGGTGCGCCTTTTTGCTACATAAAAGGAGAAGGACATGAAGCGTTTTCTGCTGTGGATCATCAGCGTTGCACTGGGCGTGGCCCTGCTGCTGGCGGCTGTGATGGGGGTGAGCTATGCCTTTACCACGCAGGGCGGCTGCCCGGATGCTGCCGCGCAGTTCGACGGCCAGGAGCTGGAGACCAACGGCTTCTGCTGGCAGGTGCCGCTGCTGGGCGGCCGGCTGGACAAGGTGTTTGCCAGCCCTGCCACCCTCACGGTGCAGAAGCTGGGCACCCTGTACACGGCGCACCCGGACATTACTCTGCCGGACTGGGCCAGCTACACCACTCTGACCATCCAGACCGCGGTCGGCAGTGTGGTGTTTGCCGGCAGCGTGAGCGAATACCAGAGCTTCCTCTTCCCGGCCAACGGCGAATACAAGGCCGAAATGACCCTCTGGCGCGTGCCCAAGGGCGGCATGGCCACCCAGTTCGAGGGCGGCAGCACCGGTGCCCTGCGCAAAAATCTGGGGCTGGAGCGCCCCGCAAAGCCCACGGGGTGGTACCGGTATTCTTTCCGGTTCACCCTGCAGGCCAGCGCGGACATCGCGTTCTCGGCCGAGCGGGTGGAGCAGGGCGGCATCGTGGGCGTGCGCATCTCCGGCATGACCGGCGACACCGCCCCCGCCGTGGAGACCGACCTTGGCAGCGTGCAGTGCGTGCGCGCCGCCGACGGCTGGCGCGCCTACATCCCGGCGGCCTACAATGCGTCCTCCGGCGGACATGCGGTGAATGTTGCCGTGAACGGCGAAACGCTCACCCACACCCTCGTCGTGCTGCCCAAGGACTTTGGCACCGTGGAGGTGGACCCGGAACCGGCAGCCACCGATGCCGCCAATGCCGAGTTCCGCAATGCGGTCTGGGGCCTGTACGAGGCTCCCGCGCGGGAAAAGCTGTGGTCCGGCGGTTTCGTGAACCCGGCCGAAAACTCCATGACACTGGTGGATTACGGACAGGTGAAGGTGACGAACGGCCAGCAGGGCAGCCGCTCCAACTCCACCAAGCTCTACACCATCCCCGGTGAGCCCTGCCGCGCCCCGGCCAACGGCGTGGTGGTGCTGGCCCGGAACCTTGCCCTCACCGGCAACACGGTGGTCATCGACCACGGAGCCGGGATGCGCAGCTACCTGTACGGCCTGCAGGCGCTCACGGTGTCCGAGGGACAGACGGTGGAAAAAGGCCAGGCCGTGGGTGCTCTGGGCGAAGAGCTGACCATGGACTTCAAGCTGGGCAGCAAGAGTGTGAACCCCTGGCTGCTGTTCCAGACCTCCGGCGGGCTGTTCTGGAAGGAAAACGGGTAAAGATAAATCGATATTTGTAAAGGAGATATACAACATGAAGAAAGTCTGCTTAGCGGTTTTGCCAGCTTT
>ENA-OYYG01000808-OYYG01000808.1-human-gut-metagenome-genome-assembly--contig:-NODE-808-length-12231-cov-4.721830_pt1 | contig 12231 bp, 11 predicted proteins | sample MGYA00244061_ERZ653444 | MGnify/ENA primary metagenome ERZ653444 (study PRJEB26926, sample SAMN06165059) | human gut metagenome | biome: ENVO:00009003; feature: ENVO:2100002; material: ENVO:00002003... | reverse complement strand
CTAGTCGTCGGCAGCGTCAGATGTGTATAAGAGACAGGTTTTCAGCGCATTGGCCTGCAAAACCGCTCCATGATTATGAACACCATAATAAGTAAGGATTCCAATTTTCATGCAAAAACTCCTCTTTACTTCCTCAGCACTTTCTCAAACATAAACTTTCGCAGCCAATTCGGCGCCAACGATGATCCACTACGAATCACGCAGCTCTTTATGTACTGTCCTTCTCCAATAAAGCCTTGCTGTTTCATAAATTTGAACAACTTGGCCTGCGTCTTGGCGTATTTCCAACCGGCTCTTCTTAAATACATATCCGAGCCAGCTCTCATATGGAGCAGCGGCTCTTGAATGTTGTAACCCTGATATCCTGCCATCAGCATCCGAAGCCAGAGGTAATAGTCCTCCAGTAAGTAGAAATCTTGATAGGAGCCAACTGCTTCGACTGCGGACTTCTTATACATCACACAGGGGTGATTAAACGGATTACGCTTCTTTGCAAACTCTACAATTTCTGCATTCGTCTCCGGCGGCACCCGTTTCGTATCAACGGTGTTCGGATCAGTGGTAAACTCCTCCACAATGCCGGAGCAAATGCTCACTTCCAAATGTGTGTTAAACACAGCAATCTGTTTTTCACAGCGATCCGGGTACGCAATGTCATCACTGTCCATTCGGGCGACCAACTCATTTTTGCAATGCTTGATGCCTTCATTGAGTGCGTTGCCAAGTCCACCGTTCTTCGCAAGGCGGACAACATTCAGAGATTCACCCATCTCCTGCCGCTTTGTAGCAATCACGCTATCTAGCTGTTCGTTCAGCGGTCCATCACATACCAGCACGAAATCATTTGTGGAGAGCGTCTGCGCTTGGATGCTCTCTATCGATTGCTTCAGATATTCTGGCTTTTCCTTGTGATAAACCGACATAAGAACGGAGTATTCTCTGTATTCCACAACACTCATAGTCCCTCTCCGCATATCAAAGATTACAGCCCAGACTCAATCTCAAGGAGTCCGAGCCGTTTATTCCTTATAAAGCTCTACTAATCGTCCTCAGCAGTGTGATCTACACACTGCCGCTATGTCTTGTACCGTTACAATGAACGTTGCTACGTCCATGTTACGGTATCTCCTGCCTTTAGTCCTGGTTCCACTCATCTACGCTACGGTAGCCCCTGCCTTTATTCCAGGTTCCACTCATCCACGCTACGGTAACTCCCTTGCTTTTGCCGGATTCCCCCACACCAATGAGCATCTCTGCGACCATGTGTTTATCATCATCTTGCTCACACCCGACTTGTCATCTCCAAGACCGGGATGAAATCGCAGATGAGGTTATCATTGCTCAGCCCAGATAACGCTATGTGAAAGTCACCACAGTGTCGGTAATATCATCACAGTGCCATCTGGCATAAACCCACGAGCTACAGTCGCATCCATAAAAGTACTTTTTCAGGGCATAAAAGCTTCAATTCACACTCGTTTTGCCCTCTCTCACGCTTGGATTCTCGGCATTTTGCACTACTAGATGCAGTATTTCAGCCCCATGTAGGGCAATTTGCCAACTTTCCAGCTTGACGCTACCGTAAGAGCTGCATTTATGCCCGATTCCACTCTGGAATTTCTTCCAACTTATAGCAGTTCAAAATGTACGAAAACATCGATATTTAGTTGTTTTCCCCACTCATTGCAGTGGTTTGACCCTCAGAAACTCCCTCGGTGCTTTCCGGCATAAACAGGATCTTCACCGTAGCCAGCATGATCTTCAGGTCCTCGACCAGGCTGGGATGGGCAATATACATCAGGTCCATTTGCAGCCTATCATACGGTGTGGTGTTATATTTTCCGTACACCTGTGCATAACCGGTGAGGCCAGCCTTTGCCTGCAGACGCAGCGCAAACTCCGGCATCTCTTTGCAGTACTGTGCGGCAATCTCCGGGCGCTCCGGGCGAGGACCTACAATGGAAAGATCTCCCTTCAGGATGTTCAGCAGCTGGGGCAGCTCATCCAGGCGGCAGGCACGGATGATATGACCGACCTTGGTGATACGGTCATCCTTGTCACCGGTGGAAAGGGGAGCCACACCGTCCTTTTCTGCATCCACACGCATCGAGCGGAACTTCAGGATCTCGAAGGGCTTACCATCCTTGGTCAGACGCACCTGCTTATAGAAGGCGGGGCCACCATCCGACTTGACTGCAATGGCGGTAATCAGGAACAACGGGCTGAGAACAATCAGGGCCACCAGGGACAGCACAATATCCATTGCACGCTTGACAAAGAGGAACTCCGGTTTTGCCATGTATCGACCGACTCGCAGCACCGGAAGGTGAAGCATATGCATCGGCCAGGCACCGCTCATCAGAACATCGCCCACACGAGGAATGATGAAGGTATTGATGTCGTTCATCACGCAATACTTCAGAATGATGTTACGTTCATGGCTGTGGACGCCGCTGAGGAATACGGTCTTCATACCATCCAAAACACTCAGATCTTCCAGGCACTCCTCTACGCTCAGAACTTTTTTCACCTCGTACTTGCTGTCCAGACCGTAGTCCTGGATCAGCTTTTCCATACCACGGCGCACATCATAGACCACGGTGGTAGGCTGCGGAGGGAATGCTTTGTAATACCAGCGATGTGCAACCGCAGACCAGATGCCAGCCATCACAAACTGTCCTGCAATGGCAGCGATTCCCGGCAGAAGATTGCACAGCTTCGTGGCCATCAGGCAGATCACAATGTAAAAGATCCCGTCCGTCGCCATCGCCGCCAGGACCTGACCGTACATCAGTTCGGAAACTCGCTGCATGGACATCCAGAATGCATCATAGGTCTTGCCCAGCAGAATAAACAGCACCGCATACAGGCCCAAAATAACTGCATGGCCTTGCCAAGTTCCATCCATCGGTGTTTTTGCCGCATAGTACCAGATCCAACAAGCCGCAAACGGAAGTGTGATCATCACCACATCCAGCACCTTTACGAGTCTCAACATCACATCGTGTCGAATTTTTGTCATAATACCCTAACTACTCCTTTGTTCTCGATTCACCGTTTCCGGCTCTTTTTGCAGCCATTTTGAGGACCATGAAGCCGCTTGCCCCGACATTTTCGTCGTTATCCACTTCCAGGCAAATAAAAACCCCGGGCGACAGATTCGTCCAGGGTCATTTCAAATGCGATGCGGCCACACTGTTTTAGCAGGTTTCATCTTCCTGTGTCATCAGAGGTCCCGTGGGGCGCTTTCTTGCGCTGCTCAGGCTGCAAGCTAGCCCTCCCGAGCCAAAATCAGGAAGTTATTGTACCATCGCTTTCAATCAGGCGGTTTCTTGCTGGTTATGTACAATCGCAGAGATCGTCGGTTTATCCCCAGCCGCAACTCCAGGGGCACCTTTCATCCCCGTGGGAAAAGATGCCATGACGCCTTGGATCTTTTTCTCATCACGACCACTATTCTACCATAAATCCCATTATGTTACAAGATTTTGCGGTAGGTTTGTGGTTCAGACGCCTCCAAAAAAGGGTCCGTAAAATCAGGTTTTTTCTATATTGTATCCAAGATTCTCCAATATCGTCTTTCCACCTGCAAAAAAGCCGGCTCTACGCCTTAATTTTCTGGTTCTACCCTCTCCTCTGTAAAGGGCACCTGTCTATTTTTGACCTGTGCTGGGGAGATTTTACAACTCCCCCTTCCTACTATATTGGACGCCTATTTCAGATTTTTAACCACCCCCCGGGGTCCGTAGAGGGAAAAAACTTTCTCCACCCTGTATAGGAATTGTTGCCCTCTCTCCTCCGCCGGGAGCTTGGTAACACTCACAGGCGGCACCCCATTCCATGGACAAGGAAACAGGCAATCAAGACGCCACCGTCCCAGAGCCCCACAAAATTTCACATAAGTCATCTTATAAGTCCCAACAATTGGACATGTTCTCCTGCTGTCATATTATCAGACCCAAGGTTTCATGGCAGCCCAGCGATCCTGTTTCATAAAGCAAGGAAGGCCGGCAGTGGCGTTCCACACGATCGTAAGGCGAAGGACCAGGTGTATTTCAACGTCAGACCAGACCCTCTGCCCAGTAGGAATTTCCAGGGGAAAAGCTGCATCAAAAGCAGATAGTGCGCCACCAATGTCCCACTCTGGCAGGGCTCTCTTGGGTATGTACTGGTTGGTACAGGGTCAGGGTTGTCGTGTATTGCGACTTCCTTTATATATGACTAAAAGGCAGCTTGGCGCATTTTTTGCTATTTATATATATATGCTTTATACCAAATTTTGCGCCACCAACTATAGTCACTGTTTCATCAACGTCCAGAAAGTTTTATTGCGATTCTCATTTCTCTTATTCTCTCTATCACTTACAATCTTAACACCATAACATGGAAGGAATTTATTCAAACCCATCTGACCCGGCTCTCTCCCTTGATATCTTTCAATATAGCCAAAACTCATAATTTTTTCTGTCATTTCCTCTGGATCCATCGGTTGATTGAGGTGCGCATAGAGCCAATCTTCCAAATTCTTGAACCGATACGCTTTGATGGGTTGGTGTAGGTTAAACATCGCATACTTCATAAATGACTCAGGATAATTCGTTGAGCTCATAATGTCATCAAGCATTTCGATATCGTGCTCTACCTGTTGAAGCCCCAGCGGATTGATATGGTATCCTGTGACTACATTGTGTTCCAAAATTTTGCTCTTATCGATTTTCTTTTGAATCACTTCCGGATTGTCACTATGCAGGTATTTATCAAATTCTTCTTCCCCCGCCATGTACGCCTGCGCTGGCAAATACTTGTTCAATAGCATGCTGCGAAACTTTTTCAACCCACTGTTTGTGCCCCAATACCAGTCAAGACTATAATCCCTGAAATAAACAGTACAGGTGTCATCTGCATCCAAGGAACGCTTGCGTCCAAGTGACTGAGCTATTTCCAGAGGATTCCATTGGTCGATAAAAATATGCTTCACACCCCGATCTTTCAACCCGATTCCCACACCCATAGCCTTTGTCGTGAACAGAATATCCTTTAGCTGCTGACCATCCTTTATGCAGACCGACAAATCGCTGTACTTTTTCCGATATCTTTCGTTGAAAGGTGAACAATAATAGGCGGCTGTGTCGCCAAATATTGTTTCCATTTCAGCCAGATCATCACCAAGCTCTACGAACACGATCGCTTTTTCACCCACTGGAAGGCGTTTCAAAATTGTCACCAGATTGTGTCGGGCATAGAAATAGGCGGCTTTGACGTACTCATAGTGTTGTGGCAACCTATAGATCCGTTCAAGCTGCGTTGGACCGCCTTTTTCTTCCAGAAGTTTCCAAGTATCCCGCCCGGTCGCACTCATATAAATCACGGTATGATTTTTCTCTGCCTGTAGGAGGGTATCAAATGAATAGTGTGTATTGATGTTGAAGGCTGAGAACTCGGACCAGTAGTGGCATTCATCCGCAATGATAATTCGATGTCTGTCCAATAGCTTCTGAAGGCTTCTATGATCGGATGCGTCTCCTTTACAGAGCTGCTCAAGTTTCTGGTAGGTTATAACGGTTAAGACCTCTTCATACAGATCCCATTCCTCTTCCGAAGCATCGCCGAACACTGTCAAGTATTCTTCCCTGCGTCGGTTTTCCAGATCTTCATGCAAAAGCGTCAATGGGCAAAGCATAAGGATCCGGTTGTCACAATTTCCCTCCAAAAATTGATCAACCGCCCATCCAGCCATCTTCCGGATAACGAATTCGCTCTTGCCTCGTCCGGTCCCCATATCCAAAAGGATTCTTCCATTTCCCCAATGCTGGAACGCATCACCGATCAGCTCCGAGGCATACGCCCACCGTTCCTCCGCCGCCGGGACGTCCTCTCCTATCTGTCCCAATGCAACAATTGCTTCCGGGGGCACCACCTCCACCTCTGGCACACCCTGTACGGTTTCATTTCCCGCCTTTTCCTGTGCTGTCAAGGCTCCTACCACATCCGGCATGTTCCCCTCTACAGTGTCTTGGAGATCGTCCGGTGGGCCATCCGGCACAGTATCTGCTTCCCTCCCTGGCACATTTCCCTCTGTGGCGTCCGGGACATCGTCCGGCATCGTGTCTGCAGCTCTTTCTGGTGCACCGTTGCTCGGCACAGCCTCCAACATACCGCCCATTGAGGTGTCCAACACATCAGCTCGCACAACGTCCTGTGGAGCGTCCGTCAAGTCCTCCCATACCGTGTCCTGTGGGGTGTCTGGCACCCTCTCCGGTCTCATAGTACAGGGGATATCCCCGGCGGCTTGCTCCGTGGCGTGGCTGGCCGCCCTCTGTGCCTCCTGCTCCGCCCGCTTCTCCTCTGGGGTCATCCTATTCCAGCACAGAAATCTGTCTACCTCCTCTAAGGACTCCTGCACAGTCATCGTCTTTGGGTCCTTGGAGGGGTGAAATTCCGGCTCGTCCCCCTGGGGCACCATCAGATGATCAAAGACACCGCCAGGCGTCACTGGTTTCTCTATAGCCGTCTTCATTGCGTCTGGTCCTCCTATAATAATGAGGCGCACAGCCCAGCCATCTTGCCAGACCATGCGCCGGTTTATCAGCGCCTGCCAGAAAAAGCTCTGGTCAAACGCTTCGTTCTGTGCTATTATAGGGGCGGGAACTTTAGCAATCCATACATATTCCCGTCACCATCACCGCTTTGCCTGTTGCAGCAGGTAAGGCGGTTTTTGTTTTACTGTTGCACATAGGACTTTGCCTCGAGTGCTGCCGCCGCTTCTGCAAACGTCTGCATGGCGCTGCTGTAGCCGATTTGGAACGAATGCTCGGCAACGGACGCGACCAGCCTTTCCAGAATTTCAGATAGGGTCTCGTTCTGTGCTTCGCTCAGATACGGTCGAATAAGTGCCGCCGCCTGACGACTGCTTGCATCTACGGCATCCTTTAACTTCTCCTGACTCTGCTTGATCTCGTCAGCGGTCTGAAATACATCCTTTAAAAAGCTCATTTTAATCTCCTTTTTTATGTAGTACCTTCCGGGGTGTTATTGACCTTCTGCGCCTTGAGCCATTCCATCAGCCCTTCGTAGGCGATTCGATAGCTGTTGCCCACCTTTATCACAGGTTTTTACCGATAAACGCCTTGCATGGGTCAGGCATTTTTGTTTACGATGGCATATTACCAGCACATGGCTCATCAAAGTCGTAATTCGAGACCCTCTGGTACACCTCCTCGACAGTCTCATCCGTCACGCATGTGATCAGCAGCTCCGACTCTCCCACCTCATTCAGGGTAGGCTTGATCCGAAGCGTTGTGCCGTCATCCAGATAGATCAGCACCCCTTTACACATGGGCGCATGGTAAAAGCAGGGCAGGATGCACATCTCCGTGTTGGCCGTTTTTCCAGCCAGCATGATGTTGAGTACCGTCTCTGCGGACTGCTCCTCTTCACGGTTCTTGGGCAGAAGATTCCCATCATTAAAGTAAAGTTCCAGCATATAGTCCCTCCTATTTATGCACATTTGTTTCCGTTCTTCACGGCCAGGTCCAAAGCCTTTTCTGCAGGGCTGATAGACTCCAGCAGCTCCTGGACCTCACTCTTCAGCCGCCGGAGTTCGCTGCACAGCTGCTCCCACTCCGTCAGCTCACCGCTTGCGACCCTCTCTCGGAGCCCACGCCTCACAGCTTCTGCCAACGCCTCCTCCAGCCTGGTGTGGTAGGTACAGACATCGCACTCTTCCATGCCGTCACCCTTCACATGAGCTTTTTTCAGCATATAGCACACGCTGTTTGCGTCCAGATAGTAGTTATCAAAGATCTTTAGCATAAAATGCCTCCCTTATTTTTTACCATTGTTTTTTCAGGCGATACACGGCCCAGGCTCTACGAGCTATCCATCCTGTGCTCCCTCCTCGATTTGTTGTATTTTAAGACGGACCAGTCAACTGCTCCCCAGTGACCCGGGAATCAGTCCAACCAATCACCTATCAGGGCTATGGGATTTTAGCTGCAGCACATCCCGTGTAGTCCTTGCGGAGGCAACACCTCGCTACCTCGTCCTCGGGTACAGATTCAGCCCTCTCCCCATGATGGCATCTCCTTTCTTAAAAAGTTGGTCCGAAATGGACTCTTGCGAGATTCTCATATCGGTCATCCACGCAGCGTAAGTATACTCCCAATCAGTACCCATGTCAAGAACTTTTTTCAAAAATAACTATCCAAATTGAGAATTTGTTAGTATCGACAATTCTCGTTTTTGGTTTTTATTCATTTTCTCTTTCTGTAAATATTGACATTTTAGAATTTCGTAGTATTATATATACATCTATTAGAAAGGAGTGTTTCGAAATGCGCGTCGGTCAGAACATCAAGACGATTGCAGAAGCCAAGAGGATTTCCATCAAAGAACTCAGCCGCATGGTCGGCATCCCCTATACCACCTTGTATAATATGGTGAATCGCAACACCGATCGGTTCGACCTCGGTCTGCTAGAGGACATTGCACACTCTCTTGACGTACCCATTGGAGCACTACTGGAATCGGGAGAGCTATCCTTAACCGAGATTTTGGGCAGCCATTATTCTCCATCCAGCAACGGAGCCCTCTCCAAGCACCGCCCACCCGAACACGAATCCGAAGATTCACAAGATACCGGCAATCATCTTCCTAACAACACTGAAACGGACAATTCTATTCCGTTTGATATAGGTGACAAAAGATACGATACTTTGTGCAATTTCGACCGGCTAAACGCTCTCGGGAAAGAAGTCACCATAAAACTTCTGCTTACCATAAGGGCCCATCAGTTTGATGGGGATCTGCGGCGTCAATTCATCTTCCTGCTGAAGCATTCCAATAATAAGGCCGTCTATCAGTTGAATCAGGCTCTTGCGAATCTTGTCTTTATAGACAGCTTCAACGATCAATACGCCACCCCCAGTTCCATCGAACTCCTCAAACTTTTAGACCAAGAAATCGACTGATCTTACACCTCCGTTACTCTCTCCGCAGAGCAATGGGGGTATTTTTATGCCCATCTATCAAAAAAGCAGCCCCACCACCCGGCGGAACTGCTCCTATGCACACGATCTTCTGTTCTTTTACAGGTTCATCAAGGGGCTGGTCTGGGTGCCCCGGTCCACGATGTCCTTATCCTTAATGCCCAACAGATACCGCTGGGTGATCATGATATTGACGTGCCCCATCAGGCGAGAGACACTATATAGGTCCAGTCCATTCTTCAGCTGCATCTGTGCAAAGGTATGGCGGCAGGTGTGGGGGCTGACCCGTACCGAGGAGGAGACTCCCACTTCCTCTGCAGCGTGCTTCAGCATCCGAGCAACTGCCTCATCCGTGAGGGGCTTGCCTGTTTTGCTGAGGAAAAGGTTTCTGTGGCAGGTGGGGCATTCTTTCCGGTAACCATCCCGGAGCGCACAGTATTTGATGAGCTGCTTGGACAGTGCCGGAGATTTAGGCACCACACGCTCCTTGCCGCCCTTGCCATGCTTCACCAGAATGTAATCCGGTTTGATGTCCTCGGGCTCCATCAGGATCATCTCGTTACAGCGCATCCCTGTGTCAAACAGCAGCATGATGATGGTCTTGTTCCGCACCTCCAGAAAGTCCTTGCCGTCGTAGAACTGGATCATCCGCTTCATTTCTGCTGCGGTAAAGGTATCAATGATGGTCCGGGGCTGCCGCAGTGGCTTCACCTTTTTGGCCGGATTATCTCGCTCCTCCAAATAGCCCTCCTCCACCAGATAATTGAACCAGGTGCGCCAGACCTTCAGCAGGTCGTTGATGTACCGGGGCGTATTGCCTGCATCCTGCTTTTCCTTCATCAGGTCCCGAAGGTGCCGTGGGCGCACATTCTCCAGTTCTGTGATCTGCTTCCGTTCCAGAAATTCCAGCAAGAACCGGGTAGATACCCGATAATTCCGCAGAGACCCCTTTGCCAGGTGGCGGCATTCACAGTCATACAAAAATTCGTCCCGAAGCTCTTTCAAACACATAAAAAAACACCCTTCCTTTTGCGGCGGACCACAAAAAGAAGGGCGAAAAATTCCTAGATATGGTTGTCGTACCTAGTCAGGCTTGTTCGTAGTTGAGCAAGACAAACTCCGGCAGACAAATCAGGCGATTTTTAACGACGGAACGTCATCAGCAGTTCTCAGCGAAGTACTTGATGGTACGGACCATCTGAGAGGTGTAGGAGTTCTCGTTGTCGTACCAGGACACGACCTGAACCTGATAGGTGTCGTCGTCGATCTTAGCGACCATGGTCTGGGTAGCGTCGAACAGAGAGCCGTAACGCATGCCGATGACATCGGAAGAAACGATCGGATCCTCGTTGTAGCCGAAGGACTCAGAGGTAGCAGCCTTCATAGCAGCATTGATGGACTCCTTGGTGATATCCTTGCCCTTGACAACGGCAACCAGGATGGTGGTAGAACCGGTGGGAACGGGCACACGCTGAGCAGAGCCGATCAGCTTGCCGTTCAGCTCGGGGATAACCAGGCCGATAGCCTTAGCAGCGCCGGTGCTGTTGGGAACGATGTTCTGTGCGCCAGCACGAGCACGGCGCAGGTCGCCCTTGCGCTGAGGACCATCCAGGATCATCTGGTCGCCGGTGTAAGCATGAACGGTGGTCATGATACCGGAAACGATGGGGTAGGTCTTGTTCAGGGTGTTAGCCATGGGAGCCAGGCAGTTGGTGGTGCAGGAAGCAGCGGAGATGACCTGATCCTCAGCGGTCAGGGTCTTCTCGTTGACGGAGTAGACGATGGTCTTCAGATCGTTGCCTGCGGGAGCAGAGATAACGACCTTCTTTGCGCCAGCCTGGATGTGAGCCATGCTCTTCTCCTTGCTGGTGTAGAAGCCGGTGCACTCCAGAACGACATCAACGTTCAGCTCGCCCCAGGGAGCATCCTTTGCGTCCTTGACAGCGTAGATCTTAATCTCCTTGCCGTCAACGATGATGGAATCCTCGGTAGCCTCGACGGTGTGCTTGCCTTCGCCGATCTTGCCGCAGAAAGAACCCTGAGCAGTATCGTACTTCAGCAGGTGAGCCAGCATCTTGGGGCTGGTCAGGTCGTTGATTGCGACGACCTCGTAACCCTCAGCATCAAACATCTGACGGAAAGCCAGACGGCCAATACGACCGAAACCATTGATAGCAACTCTAACAGCCATTGTAATAGTACCTCCTAATTATTTTACCCATAATCGGATAAATCACGGTATCTTTATTGTAGACCAAAACTGGCAAACTTTCAAGTGTCTGCTAAAAAATCAACAACACAATTTCATCTTTTTTTACTTTTGTATGATTTTATGCACCCTGTCACAAAGCTTTTGTTCAATTACACCAAGGGTGTGCAGCCGCTTTTGTCAGTTATTTCCAGCTTTTCCCTGCCCAATACAGGCAAGCCCCATACCGCCGATGCAGCACAGCGCAAGGCCGGAAAGCAGCTCCGGCAGCACCGCCGCCATGCCGCCGCCAAAGCCTGCTGCCAATAGCAAGAGCACCCGGGGCAGCTCCCAGCACAGGCACAGGCAGAAGGCTGCAAGCGCCGCAGCGTGCAGGGTGCGGCCGTTTTCCGGCTTTGGCAGGTACAGCGCCCGGGCAAGGCTGCTCAGCAACAACAGTGCTGCCAGCGCCTGCCACACCGCTGCGGTGGGGGCCACCCGGTGCCAGCTGGAGCTGTTCTCCATAAAGCGCATCAGCACGTTCCAGTAGAACAGCACACTGCCCGCCACCGCCAGATACAGCCCGCCCGTAGGCTTTTTCCAGCCGGAAGAGGTAAGCCAGCAGCGGCCCAGCGTGCTGAGCCACACCGCGCAGATGCACTCCAGAATGGACCGCACGAAGCTGCTCGTTGCCGACAGGCCCACCGCCAGCTGCGCACCGGCAGCCGCCAGAAAGCACACCGCTCCGGCAAAGGCCAGCACTCCGGCCAGAGGCTGACGGCTGCGGACCGTCTCGGCTTTTCCGGCGCAGTGCCGACCGATGAGCACTGCGGCCAGCACCACCGCGCCCAATGCCGCATAGCGCCACCACACCGAGCCGACCGTGCACAGCCCGGTCACGGCATCGGTACCAAAGGCAAGATCTGCCCCGCGGGCGATGCCCAGCGCAGCGGACAGGAGAATCGAAAGCAAAATCAGTGCATTCATCAGCGTTCCTCGATCGGCTTGTATTTCTGGCGCACGCCCAGATACTTGTAGGCCGGGCGGATGATGCGG
>ENA-OYYG01000771-OYYG01000771.1-human-gut-metagenome-genome-assembly--contig:-NODE-771-length-12848-cov-4.687407_pt1 | contig 12848 bp, 10 predicted proteins | sample MGYA00244061_ERZ653444 | MGnify/ENA primary metagenome ERZ653444 (study PRJEB26926, sample SAMN06165059) | human gut metagenome | biome: ENVO:00009003; feature: ENVO:2100002; material: ENVO:00002003... | reverse complement strand
GAGATGACGTCGAGTCTCGTGGGCTCGGAGATGTGTATAAGAGACAGTTTTAAATTCCTGCATACTTCTATGCCTTTCCTAAATCAAATGCTGGATTCCTGCACAGATTTTCTTCGCCACTTCAGGATTGTTCATTGTATACAAATGGATTCCATGCATATCATTTGCCAGCAAATCCAGAATCTGGTTCACCGCATAATAAATACCCGCTTCCATCATTGCCGGTTTATTATCGGCATAGCGTTCCACGATTTTTTGCAGGGAATCCGGCAGAGTCGCCCCGCACATTTTCACCATACGCTGAATCTGTGCGGCACTGGTAACCGGCATAATGCCCGGTGTCACCGGCACGGTAATCCCGTTATTTTTACAATCGGAAGCAAAATCATAAAACAGGCGGTTGTCAAAAAAGAGCTGGGAAAGCAATAGTTCCGCCCCTGCGTCAACCTTTGTTTTTAAAGCTTTTAATTCCTGCATATGACTTTCCGACTCCGGATGGTCTTCCGGATAACACGCTCCTGCAACGCAGAAATCGCCCTTTTCCTTCATATATGTAATCAAATCTGACGCATGTTTAAAATCTTCCTTTTCGGGAATATCAGGATTTCTGTCACCACGCAGTGCAAGAATATTTTCAATGCCCTCTGCCTGTAACTGTCTTGCAAATTCGTCAATTTCCTGTCTGTCATAGCAAAGGCAGGTCAGATGAACGACCGGCTCAATATGATAATCCTCTTTGATTTTCTTTGCCAGTTCTATTGTTTTATTTTTATTGGCACTTCCGCCCGCACCAAAGGTCACGCTGATAAAATCCGGCTGTACCTCGCACAGTGCTTCCAATGTGCGGTCTATATTTTTTAATTCTTCTTCCTTTTTCGGCGGAAATATTTCAAATGAAAGTACCGTCTTTTTATTTTGATAAATTTCTGTCAATTTCATAACCTGTTCCACCTTATCTGCATATAAATGCCGGCATTTTCCTGCCCACTGTCTTTTCATCCATGCCATAATCTGCATTTCTTTGCGGTCTTTGCATTTTTACAGAAAGGCTGCCGAAAAAACTATGGTCAGAACGCATCCCCAACTGTTTTTTCCTGCAGCCTGTCATCTGTTAAATCATTTAGTTTTTAAAGCTGTGAATTGGAGCCGGGATTCTACCCTGTCTGTTCACAAATGCGGAACAGTCAAACTGATTAACCGGCATAATTGGCGCATAACCTAATAAACCGCCAAATTCAACGGTTTCTCCGACACCTTTTCCAACAACCGGAATCACACGGACCGCAGTCGTCTTCTGGTTTACCATACCAATTGCCGCTTCATCTGCAATAATACCTGAAATCGTTGTTGCCTTTGTATCTCCCGGAATTGCAATCATATCCAGTCCTACAGAACATACGCAGGTCATCGCCTCCAGCTTTTCAATGCATAAAGAACCGTCAAGCACTGCATCAATCATCCCCTGATCTTCGCTGACCGGAATAAATGCACCACTTAATCCGCCGACATAAGAAGATGCCATAACGCCACCCTTCTTTACCTGGTCATTTAACAGGGCAAGTGCCGCAGTTGTACCCGGCGCACCGGCTCTCTGTAAACCGATTTCCTCTAAAATGTCGGCAACACTGTCACCGATTGCCGGTGTCGGTGCAAGCGACAGGTCGATAATACCAAACGGTACACCAAGACGCTTAGAAGCTTCCTGTGCAACCAGCTGGCCGACACGCGTAATCTTAAATGCTGTCTTTTTAATCGTTTCGCAAAGCACTTCAAAGCTTTCGCCGCGGACCTTTTCAAGTGCATACTTTACAACGCCCGGACCGCTGACACCCACATTGATAATCGCATCATCTTCAGATACCCCGTGGAATGCACCTGCCATGAACGGATTGTCGTCCGGTGCGTTGCAGAGTACTACCAGCTTTGCACAGCCTAAAGAGTCTGCATCTTTTGTCTTTTCTGCGGTTTCTTTAATGATTTCACCCATAAGACGGACTGCATCCATATTGATGCCGGTCTTTGTTGAACCGACATTAACAGAGCTGCAGATTAATTCTGTACTTGCAAGTGCTTCCGGAATAGAACGGATTAACAGTTCATCACTCTTTGTCATGCCCTTTGACACGATTGCAGAATAACCACCGATAAAATTAACGCCAACCGTGTGAGCGGCGCGGTCAAGTGTCTTTGCAATCGTTACATAATCCTCCGGTGTCTTACAGGCAGCTGCACCGACCAGTGAAATCGGTGTAATTGAAATTCTCTTATTGACAATCGGCACACCGAATTCTCTTGCGATTTCTTCACCTGTCGATACTAAATCCTTTGCCAGTGTTGTAATCTTACGATAGATTTTCTCATTGACTTCATCGAGATTCTCACTGGCACAATCTAACAGATTGATACCCATTGTAATCGTTCTGACATCAAGATTTTCCTGTTCTACCATTTTATTTGTTTCGTTGACTTCAAAAATATTAATCATGCGCGTATTTGCCTTTCCCATAAAATATTGTTACTAATCCTCATTTCTGAGCAGCCTGCTGCGAAGATACGATGAAAAATCAGCACATCAGTGTGATTTTTTCGCACTAAATTCTGTGCATCATATCAAAAATTTCTTCCCGCTGACACTTAATTGCAACACCGATTTCTTCTCCCAGCTTGTCTAAATCTGTAATCACTTCATCATAGGTCTTTGCAGAAGCGCCGGTATCAACAATCATCATCATGTTAAAATAACCTGATACGATTGTCTGTGAAATATCAAGAATATTAATCTTTGTTTCTGCAAGATATGTACAAACCTTTGCAATAATTCCTACGGTATCTTTTCCTACTACTGTAATAACGCACTTTCTCATAATTCCTCCATTCCGCCTTCCGGCATAAAAAAAATGTATTTTTTAAAGTGTGATGATTCTGGAAGGTTCGCTGCGTTTTGCGACCTCTATATCAAAATCTTTTGCTTTATAGCCGTTTTCACTCATATCAATCTCAAGCCGCACCGTTTCAAATGCCAGCTTGTCGTAATTGTTTTCTTTGCTTAAATGTCCAAGCAGCACGGTATTTACATTATCGTTTAACAAATCGTTAATGAGCTTTCCCGACACTTCGTTGGACAAATGTCCCTTATTTCCAAGTATGCGCTGCTTTAAATAGTACGGATAACTTCCGACCTGCAGCAGGTTCACATCGTGGTTCGCTTCAACTAACATTGCCTGCGAACCGGTAAGATTATTTACAATATAATCATCATAATATCCGAGATCCGTTATCACGCCCGCCTTTTTTTCACCGCACGTCACCGTATAAGCAACCGGTTCTTTGGCATCGTGGGATACCCGGAACGCATGAATCTGTAAATCATCAATGCAGATATCACTGTCCGGCTCAATCACCCGAAACAGTTCTCCCGGCAGTTCACCAAGCGTCCCTGCCTCAAAAATGCCGTCGCGTGTTCCTCTCGTGGAATAGACCGGTACCTTGTCTTTTCTTGTCAGCACCCCCAGCCCTTTAATATGGTCGCTGTGTTCGTGGGTTACAAATACGGCCGAAATGTCATTGACACTTAAATCCGCCGCTGCCAGTCCTTCCAGTATCTTTTTACGGCTTACGCCTGCATCTATTAAGATATGCGTATTGTCTGAGCCAATATAAATGCAGTTTCCGCTGCTTCCACTGGCTATGGACATCATTCTCATAGTATTCTCCATTCCGCGTGATTCTTCACACTTCTCCTTTACTGTTCCCAGTATAAATCGACGACATCACCGTCATGCAAAGGTGCCGTATAAATGCCTTCCTGTCCGTTTAACTTTAAGACGATATTTCCCTTTGGCTTGGATAAATCAAATTCATAATACTGGAACAAATCTACCAGAATATAATCCTTTTTGCCTGTCAGCCGTACCGGCTGTCCGTTAATCAGAATTGTAATATTCCGAACTGCCTGTGATGACATACCCTGCACTTCCTGCGCGGCGGTATCCGTTGAACCAGTCTGCGTTCCGGCATTTTCGCCCGAAAGTGATGTATCATCATCTGCCCGTGAATTCCCTGCGGTATCAGCTATATCTTCTGTCTGTTCCTCTGTATCATATCCGTCATTTTCTTCGGATGTTTCTTCGTAACCCGCATGTTCTGTAATGGCAGAGGTCTTGACACTAAAATTCTCATAAACCTTTGTATCTTTGTCTGCCAGTTCATTGTTGACATACACATCATATCCGGTAATATCGTAATCCATAAATTCAAACAGCTGTGCCACGGTATAGAAATTCTCCATCTGAATCTGATCGCCGTCCTGAATATCGTAAAAACCCGATTTCAATTCGCCGTTGACGTATGCAAATTTCGGACACGGCACACGCTTACCGTTTACAATAAATTCTATCGTTGCCTGAAATTCCTCCAGCTGTTCAATCGTCATATGCGCCGGTTCACCCACGCCGGATTCCTGCACCGTAATAATATCATTCTGTTCAATCCGCGCATTCAGATTGGTCTGTCTGCCGTTTAACTGTACAACAGCGCCTTCTCCCGCCTGTCCGCGTACCAGCCTCATCTTTCCGTTTACGGTAAAATTCAGCTCTTTTCCTCTGCGTGGAAACAGCTTTTCATTCGGAAAACCAACCTGCATAACCGCATCTACAATTGTCAGCTTGTCATTATCGTATAACTTCACACGTTCATTATTGACATTGACAAAAATAAAGTTGTTCTTCTGTGTATAATAATTCGTACAGATACCGACCGGTGTTACATACAGCGAATCCTTTTTAAAATTATCCACCATAAATTCCACGGTTGTCAGCACTTCCGGTCCACGGACTGCCACACGTTCCTTCTGTATTCCGAGATACTCGGCAACCTTTTGTGTATATCCGGCAATCTTTCCACCGCCGCCCACAACAAACACTGCACTGACCGGCTTTCCTCCATTTAATTCAATAATCTTATCCGCTGTGTCTTTTGCCATGGTATCAACGACCTGATTGGCTGTCTTTATAATATCTGCCGACGGGATGGTCTGTTCCAGTCCCATAATATCTGCAAATGTCACTGTACCCTCTGCATTATCGCTTGCCAGTTTTTTAATTTTATCTGCTGTGTTAAAATCAACAAGATAAGTTTTTGCAATAATTTCTGTAATTTCATCCCCCGCAAACGGAATCATGCCGTACGCAATGATACTTCCATCTTTTGTAAGGCAGATATCGGACGTTCCCGCACCGACATCAATCAGACCAATATTTAAAAGCCGGTACTGTTCCGGAATTGCAATATTCATGGCGGCAATTGGTTCGAGTGTCAGGCTTGCCACTTTTAATCCGGCATACCCTACCGCTTCATACAAGCCGTCTACAACTTCTTCCGGCAGAAATGTTGCAATCAGTTCCACGCTGATTTTATCTGCCTTGTGTCCTTCAAGATTTGTAATATCAAATCCGTTCAACCGGTAATTGACCGGCGTATTGCCGACACAATAGAAGCGGATTTTGTCCGATTCCCGGTTAATCTGCATATGCGCCTTTTCAACTGCCAGCAGATTTAAAGAATAAATGTGTTCCTGTGTTACTCTCGTCTCTTCCTCGAATGCATATTCTGCCGTTGCATTGACCGTACGCAGTACACGTCCGGCAGCTGCAATACAGACGTCTGAAAGCTGTCTGTCCAACTGTCTTTCCAAATCATTTTTCACTTTACGGATTGTATCTCCGACTTTATATATATCATGTATCTGTCCATCAAGCATTGCCCGCGTTTCATGCTCCTGTTGTGCCATTGCCACAACATGAAAGCCCTTTCTGTCCTGAAAGCCCACAACGCCAACGATGCTTCTTGTACCAATATCCAGTCCAAATACCAAATCTTCCTGAATAGCTGCTGTATTTTGCATAGGTACCTCCACTTATCATTTCGACTAATTTTGTCAAACTGCTACAAGAATATCACATTTGAAGCAATTTCTCAAGCTGTGACAGCGTAAAATCCAAATCTTTGCTGTTGTCAACCGTATGCGCACATGCTTTTGCAAATTCTTCTTCGGTCAGCTGGCTCTTTAAAATGGAATCTATTTTCTCATCCGTATATCCGCGGCTTGCCTTCAAACGCTCCCTGCGCAGGGTTTCCGGCACATAAATATACCAAAACTCGTCACAGACCGTCTGATAATGGTCCTCAATCAAAAGTGCCGCTTCAACAAAGCAGTATTCATACGTATCTTCTGCCTTTAGACATGCAATCTGCTCCATAATTTTCTTTTTTACCAGCGGATGGGTAATGCTGTTTAACACAATCCGCTTGTTCGGATTGGCAAACACCACGGCTGCAAGCTTTTTTCTGTCAATCGTGCCGTCAGGCAGCAGTATTTCCTCTCCGAAGAAGTCCACAACTTCTATAAAAGCCTTCCCGCCCGGTTCCATCAACTGCTTTGCCACATCATCCGCCTTTATAATATATGCCGAAAAATTTTTCTCCAGCAAATCCAGTACCGTGCTTTTGCCCGAACCGATTCCACCGGTAATTCCAATTATCTTTTTCATACTACTCCCCATTCCGCAGGCATTTTAATGCCGGAGGAATCGCGAGCTAAATGTCAGATTTAGCTCTGCGATAAAAACTATTTTGTGACGCCTGCGGCACAAGATAGCCAACGTCAAGTTACACTTGACGTGTGAAAAATAAACGCATCAGCGTTATTTTTTCACACTAGTGGGCCTCCAGCCAGTTCTTTCCTTCTTTCAAATCCACTTCCAGTACCACTGCAAGCTTTGCCGCATTTTTCATGGCATCCGTCATGAGCTGCTTGACTTCTTCCACCTCATCCTGATGCGCCTCTACGAGCAGTTCATCATGCACCTGCAAAATCAGACGGGATTTTAAGCCGCGTTCCTTTAACCGGTTATAGACTTCTATCATCGCGAGCTTGATAATATCCGCCGCCGTTCCCTGAATCGGTGCATTCATGGCAACACGCTCACCAAATGAACGCTGCATGAAATTGCTGGACTTAATTTCAGGAATCGGACGTCTTCTGTTAAACATCGTCAGCGAATAACCGTGTTCCTTTGCAAAAGCCACCAGCTCATCAATATAAACCTTAATCCCCGGATAGGCTTCAAAATATTTTTCAATATACTCTGCCGCCTGCTTCTTTGAAATGCTTAAATCCTGGCTCAGTCCGAAAGAGCTGATACCATAAACAATGCCGAAATTGACCGCCTTTGCGTTTCTTCTCTGTTCCGGCGTTACCTCGTCAAACGGCACATGAAAGACCTGCGAAGCAGTTGTTCTGTGAATATCCTGTGCGGAATTATACGCTTCTATGAGTTTCTCATCACCGGACATGTGTGCAAGAATCCGCAGTTCAATCTGTGAATAATCAGCATCTAAAAAGACATAGCCGTCCCTCGGAATAAAGACCTGACGAATCTTTTTGCCAAGCTCCATGCGGATTGGAATATTCTGGAGATTCGGCTCGGTACTGCTGATTCTGCCGGTTGCCGTAATTGTCTGGTTAAACGTGCCGTGGATTCTGCCATCCTCCTGAATGTAGCCAGCCAGCCCGTCTGCATAGGTGGATTTCAACTTTGTCATCTGACGGTAATCCAGTATTTTCTGAACCACCGGATACTCCGGTGCCAGCTTTTCCAGAATATCTGCCGCCGTGGAATAGCCGCTTTTGGTTTTCTTTCCGTTTGGCATGCCCATTTTTTCAAAAAGAATCACACCAAGCTGTTTTGGCGAATTGATATTAAACGTTTCTCCGGCATCGGCATAAATCTCCTGCTCCAGTACCGCAATTTTTTCACCGAGCATTGTGCCGTATTCTTTTAATGCAGCACTGTCCACGCGGATTCCCTCTGCCTGCATTTCATAAAGCACAAATACGAGCGGCATTTCAATATCAAAAAACAGCGACCGCATATTTTCTTCTTCTAAGGCCTTATAAAGCGGTTTCCACGCCGCCATTGCAATATAGCTTTCCATGCAGAGTAGTCTGCAGAGCGTTTCCTGCTGTGTGTCCGCTGCCTCGGCTAAGGTTGTTTTTCCGAGCAGTTCTGCCCTTGAATTAAGTGTCAGCCCGCAGAAATCTTTTGCAATTGTATCATAAGTATATTCTTGATTTGTCGGATTTAATAAATATGCTGCAATCGCGGTATCAATAAATTTATCCTGCGATACCTTTAACCGGGTATCCTTGCTGTCTCCCGGACAATTTCTGAACAAATCCAGCTTTTCTTTTAATGCCATTACCGCAATCTGACGGGACGGACACTGCTGTACCAATTCTGAAAGCTTGTCTGTCAGGTATTCCTGTGTCACAAAACCCGAAACCGGAATGTAAGCGGTTTTTTCGGGACTGACCGCAAGGGAAATGCCGTATAAAATGCCCTTTTCAACTGCCGCCGCAAAACCGATAACCGCATTTTTATCTGTACGTACCTTGTTCTGTGCCTGTGCAAAAAGTTCTTCCACTTCCGAAAATTCCGTCACACATGTAAAATACCTGTCTGCTTCCAATGTAATTCCGGTATCTTCCTGATTAAAACGCTTTAAAAAGGATTTAAAATTAAACCGCTTAAACAGTTCATATGCTTCCGGCGTGTAATATCCGCCGACTGCCGCATTTTCAAGATCATAATCGACCGGTACGTCAATATCAATCGTTGCGAGAAATTTGCTTAATTTCACCTGTTCTACATTTTCACTGATGGATTTTTTTGCCTTCGGCGGCTTTAATTCGTCAAGGTGTTCAAAAATTGTTTCGATATTGTGGTACTGTGTAATCAACGCCGAAGCCGTCTTTGGACCGACCCCCGGCGCACCCGGAATATTATCCGAAGTATCACCCATCAGCGCTTTCATATCAATAAATTCAAGCGGTGTCACACCGTAGAGTGTCTCCACGTCCGCCGGAAGATAATCCTCTACTTCCGTGACACCTTTCTTTGTCTTTGGAATACGGATTTTAATGTGTTCTTCCGCAAGCTGCAATAAATCCCTGTCCCCGCTGATAACGGAAACGTCCAGCCCTTTTGCCGCGGTTTTCTTGGCAATCGTTCCCAGTAAATCGTCTGCTTCGTAGCCCTCTTTTTCTACAATGGTAATCTGCATGGCGCGCAGCAGTTCCTTAATCAGCGGAACCTGCTGTTTTAACTCCGGTGCCATCGGTTTTCTCGTTCCCTTGTATGCCGCATATTCCTTATGCCGGAAAGTCGGTGCACTCAGATCAAACGCAACCGTGATATAATCCGGTTTTTCCTCATCAATAAACCGGAACATGATATTTAAAAATCCATACAGCGCATTGGTATGGATTCCCTCTGCATTGGTTAAATCCGGCACTCCGTAAAATGCCCTGTTTAAAATGCTGTGTCCATCTATTAAAATTAATTTTTTACGCAAAATAGCCTCCTGCTGTTGTTACATTCTTAGTAATACCGGATAATTATCCATAAAATCAGCGTGAGTAGCATGCACAGGTTTGCCACATACCAGCATAACCGCACAAAACGATTCCACGATTTCAATTTTTCCAGTTTTGCACGGCTGTTTTTCAGCTTTAATTCAACCAGTCCTTTAAAATCATACTGTTCCACCAACTTCTGATAACATTTAGCCACGACAGCCGTATTTTCATCTTCACTTAATCCATAGGCAACAATGTAATAAATTTCAAATTCTTCCCTACAGTCCTTACATGATTCTACATGCTGTATAAAAAATTCCTCCTGTTTTATATCCAGCTGACCATGGTCAAATTTTCCAATCATTTTCTGGACTTTTTTACAATCTGCCATGTCTATACTCCATTCTGCCGCACCGGCGGTATCCATGCTCTTTCTCATCTTTTATCCGTAACTCTATTAGAGTACCACAATCCGTTCTTTTTTTCCACCTGCATTGCCATATTTTTTCAAAAAGGTGTTGATTTTAAAAAATGAATGTGTTATGATTCTATAGTCGCGTTATTAAAAACGCATTTCAGCCGATGTGGCGGAATTGGCAGACGCAGCAGACTCAAAATCTGCCGGTGGCAACATCGTATGGGTTCGAGTCCCATCATCGGCATACAGCTTCCCTGACAGTAAGTGGTCAGGGAAGTTTTTTTATTGTCCGGTCAGACTTTCGGATATCCACGGCGTGTGCCGCAGACCACCGCCAAAAAAGCCTGCATACAGAATTCATAACTGTATACAGGCTCTTTTTATCTTTTTATAAATCTTTATACAATTGTTCGTACTTTCTTGCAGAATTATCCCATGAAAAATCTGCCGCCATGCCACGGTCAACAATCTTGTTCCACTCACGCTTATGGTTGTAATAAACACTCTTTGCATAATTGACAATGCTAAGCATTTCGTGGGCATTGTAATTTGCAAATGAAAATCCTGTTCCAAGATTTTCATATTCATTGTACGGTTCAACCGTATCCTTTAATCCGCCTGTTTCTCTTACAATCGGAACCGTTCCGTAACGCAGGCTGATTAACTGGCTGAGTCCGCATGGCTCAAACAGGGACGGCATTAAAAACGCATCACATGCCGCATAAATCTTATGTGCCATTGGTTCTGAATAGTAAATATTGGCTGATACCCTGTCATGATACTTCCAGTCATAGTGTCGGAACATATTTTCATATTTTTCATCACCCGTACCCAGCACAACCAGCTGCACATCTTCGGTACAGAGCTGTTCCATCACATAAGCCACAAGATCAAATCCCTTCTGGTCTGTCAGACGGGACACAATGCCAATCATGAATTTCCCCTTATCCTGTGCCAGTCCGAGTTCTTTCTGTAATGCCACTTTGTTCTTCCACTTTTCCTTCCGGAAGGTAATCTGATTGTACTTTGCATCCAGATTCTCATCGGTTTCCGGATTGTAAATTTCGTAATCAATGCCATTTACAATACCTCGCAGACAGTTTGAACGCGCCTGCATCAAGCCTTCAAGATGTTCCCCGTAAAACGGTGTCTTAATCTCCTCGGCATAGGTTGAGCTGACAGTCGTTACCATATCCGCATAGACGATACCGCCCTTTAAATAGTTGGCATCCTTATACGCTTCCAGCTTATCCGAAGTAAAATAGCTGTCCGGAAGACCTGTAATATCTTTGACTTTCTTCAAATCCCAGATTCCCTGAAATTTCAGATTATGTATTGTCATCACAGACTTTACACCCTGATAAAATTCGCCCTGTGCAAACCGCTCCTTTAAATAAACCGGCACCAGACCTGTCTGCCAGTCATGGCAGTGGATAATATCCGGCCGGAATCCCAGTGTCGGAATTGCCGAAAGCGCCGCTTTACTAAAGAACGCAAACTTTTCAATATCTTCATGAATCCAGCTGTACGGCTTCGGTCCCGAAAAATAAAATTCGTTATCAATGAAATAGAATGTAACGCCCTGATATTCCATTTCAAAAACACCGACATACTGTGTGCGCCATGCAAGGTCGATATAAAAATGTGTCTTATAGACCATCTTTTCCCGATACTCCCACGGAATACACGTATACTTGGGAATCATCACCCGCACATCAAATTCATCCTTGTTAAAATACTTTGGCAAAGCTCCCACAACATCTGCAAGTCCCCCTGTTTTTATAAATGGAACCGCTTCTGATGCAATAAATAAAACATTCTTCATACCTATCTCCATTTCTGAGCGAGTTATTTTTAAGAGGATATCTCCCGCTTTCGCCCGGAAGCAAAGAGCCTCATATTTTTTCTTATCCACATAGTACAAAAGTGCAGCTAAGAATCTCAGCTACACTTTATTATACCATATTTCATTTTAAATTACCAGTAACGTCTGATTGCTGTAATCGGTAAAATGTTTGCCGATGAAATCTTTACAACATCACCGCTTGTCGGTGCATGAATAATCTGACCGCTACCGATGTAGACACCTACATGGCCCGGATAGCAGATAATATCGCCCGGCTGTGCCTGCGAAAGGCTTCCGACTGATGAGCCACCACCTGCAATTGCACTGGATGAATGCGGCACGGAAATACCATTCTGTCTGAAAATATAATACATCAGACCGGAACAGTCAAATCCACTCGGTGAAGTACCACCCCATACATAAGGCACACCTAACATGCTATACGCTGCACTGACCACACCGGAAGCACTGCCTGAATTATTGGCTGCTGCAACGGTTGTCGTCGTACTGCTCTTTGTCTTTGTCGTTGTCTTAGCTGCTGCAGCGGCGGCCTGCGCTTCACGCTGTCTTTGTGCTTCTGCTGCGGCAGCCTGTGCTTCTGAAAGCTGTGTTGTCAAATCAGCCACTGTATTTTCCTGATCTGCAATTGCCGCATATAAAACAGCCTGCTTATCTGTCATCTCCTGCCCAAGTGCTTCCAGCTCCTTCTTATCCGCGTCGAGCGTACTCTTTAACTGGTGGATCTGTGAAGCGGTTGCTGCCATCTCATCTAACTTTCCACGGTCATAATCATAAACCTGCTGTACGTACTCCGCTTTATTCAGTGCATCGCTCATGCTTTCTGCTGTAAGAAATGCCTCTGCAATCGATGTTGACTGGTCTTCGTACATATATTTAATACGCAGTTTCATATCATCATACTGATTCTGCATATTCTGCTCTGCAACTGCTAAATCCGCATTTGCCTGATCAATCTCTTCATTCTTATCATGCATCTTGACTTCAAGTTCGTCCATCTGCACAAGCAGATAAGCAAGCTCTGACTGTGTCTGGCTTAACTGGCTCTCTGCCGCATTCTTTTTATTGGTTAAATCTGTTACATCATCTGCCCATACAGACGTGCCGGCAACTGTCTCTTATACACATCTGACGCTGCCGACGACTAG
>ENA-OYYG01000753-OYYG01000753.1-human-gut-metagenome-genome-assembly--contig:-NODE-753-length-13118-cov-5.130215_pt1 | contig 13118 bp, 8 predicted proteins | sample MGYA00244061_ERZ653444 | MGnify/ENA primary metagenome ERZ653444 (study PRJEB26926, sample SAMN06165059) | human gut metagenome | biome: ENVO:00009003; feature: ENVO:2100002; material: ENVO:00002003... | reverse complement strand
CGAGTCTCGTGGGCTCGGAGATGTGTATAAGAGACAGCAATTTCCCTTGGTGGTACATATATATATGCAGGTTCATGCGTACGTACGTGTAGCTCGATGCGTATATACGTGTGGGCTTATGCCACCGTATGTGTGGCCCGATGCGTACGTACACATTTTACAAATAGGCAGCTTGCACTGTATGTTGCAAAAAGACCTTGAGGATTTTTTAAAACATCAAGGTCTTTTTTGAAAACACCACCTTCTTTTTTAAAAAGCTCGGCATGTTTTTCCTGTAAGGGCAGAATGCATCCCCTCACCAAGTCGGTTATTCCTTCTTCTCCGTTCATCCTTACATTTTAGCCGAAATGTGCGGATAATCAGATTGTTAAGAATGACAGGATATCCCTTCATCCTCCTTTCAGCCGTGCTTCCCAAGTCCCTTCACAAGCTGCCTTCAGCCTTTATCCTGCCGGAAGAAGTTTTACGAATGAAAGGAGGCTGAAAGGGTGGTGACACAATGTTCATTCACTACCGAACCCCCATCAATAGGGCGTTTCAACGACTAATGAAAGGAGAAAGGGAGAAATCCTTGAAATCTCAAGTATGCTTTTGATCTACTCTTGCCGTCAATGGTTTCATCGCTATTGGTAAACCAAGCCGCGAAGCGTAAAGCCTTGTTGTTTGGGAAACATTGCGCCAAAGACCCATCGGGATGAGAGGTTGTTTCTATTTTGGAAACAGCTGCATCTTTTCGTAATTTTCCCTTTTTAAAATACTGTTTTTATGTTCTGATATTTGTTGGGTATGCTGTTTTTATGTACTTTTGAACCGTTATTTTATTGAGTATCTGTTACATGAAAGAACACATATCTCTGATTTTTACAGTAGTCTTTTCAAGAACTTGAAAAAACAGACCGGTTTGGTACCTGTCGGGCTTATAAAGGATGATAAGAGTTACGTTTTAAGCAGCATACTTCCACAAGATATAATAAAGAAGAAACTAACACGATAACAAATAAATATTATGAAGAAAATGCTATTGTTCACCTTGTTGGTAGGTGGATTATGTACAACTACACCCGTAGTACAGGCACAAGAAAGGTTGCCGGAGTACTTACAGGCGGAAAAATTTACTCAGGAGAAACTGAACACCATGTTGTTCTCTACTGTGGTAGACCCTCATTGGTTTCAGAAAGGGAATAACTTCTGGTTTCAGTATAAAACAAGTGAAGGTACCTTTTGGTATGTGGTAGACCCTTCGGCACGCAGTAAGAAGCAGCTTTTCGACCGTGATGAAATGGCCTCGCAGCTGACCGAAATTGTAAAAGACCCTTTTGAAGCGCGTCATCTTCCCATCAGGAACTTGAAAGCTCAGGAAGACGGTCGTACTTTTACTTTTGAGGTGATATCTTCTCAGGATGCCAAGCCCAAGAAGGAGGATAAGGAGAAAAAGGATAAAAAAGGCAAGACCGAGAAAGAAGTCTTTTATTTTTCTTACGATTATCCCACCCGTAAGCTCACTCAGCTGAAAGATAAAGAAAAAGAACCCAAGAAAATCAGATGGGGATCAATCTCTCCTGACGGAAAGACGGTGGTTTATGCCAAAGACCTGAATCTTTATCGTATGAGCCGTGAAGATTATGAGAAGGCAAAGAAGAATGAAAAGGACAGTACTATTGTCGAAATTCAGCTGACCAAAGACGGTGTGGAAGATTTTGGCTACGGTATTCCTTACAGTACGCTCAACACTGATACGCTGTGTAATGGCAAGCGTCGCAGGGTGTATGGGGTGTGGTCGCCCGACTCCCGTCATTTTGCAATGACAGTTTCCGATGACCGGGCCGTAAAAGAGTTGTGGGTGATTAACTCTATGGCACAACCGCGTCCTACCCTGGAAACTTATAAATATCAGATGCCCGGTGAAAAAGAAGCTCCGATAGAACATTTGTATTTGTTTGATATGAGTGACAACAGCCGGAAAGAAATAAAGGTGGACGCTTATAAAGATCAGACTTTGGGACTCTCTTACAGTCCGTGGCTACAGAAACAGCGTGATATGGAAGATCAGCCTTCAATCTGGCTGGGTGACAATAACCGTTTCTATCTTTCACGTAAAAGCCGTGACTTGCATCGGATAGATATTTGTTCTTACACTGTGGGGCAGGATTCTATTGTTCCTGTTATTAAAGAGCGTATGAATACTTATCAGGAAACGCGTCCTTTGCATCTTTTGAGCAATGGAAAAGAACTGATACAGTGGAGTGAACGCGACGGTTGGGCGCATCTTTATTTATATGATGATAAAGGTAATCTGAAAAACCGTATCACGAAGGGACCTTGGCATGTGGAAGAAATATTGAAAGTAGACAATAAAGCGCGTGTCATTTATTTCACTGCCAATGGTATGAACCCGAACGAGAACCCGTATTATGAGCACTTGTATCGGGTGAATTTGGATGGTAGCGGACTGAAGCAACTTTCAAAGGGGGATTATTTCCACCGCGTGGAAGTGGATGATGAGGCTCGTTTTGTGGTGGATAACTTTTCACGTGTCAATACAGTGCCTTGTGCCGACTTGCTGGATACGAACGGTAATAAAGTGATGACGATTCAGGAAAGTGATTTCTCGCAGCTTTTTGCTGCCGGTTACAAGTTTCCCGAACCTTTTAAGGTGAAAGCTGCCGATGGAGTGACCGACCTTTATGGTGTGATGTATAAACCGTTTAATTTCGATTCTACAAAGGTATATCCTATTGTAGACTATGTTTATCCGGGGCCGCAGGTTGAAGGTACGGTTTATCCGTTTACCCGTATGACTCCGCGTACAGACCGATTGGCACAAGCCGGTTTCATCGTCATTTCGGTAGGACAACGTGGCGGACATCCAAGCCGTTCCAAGTGGTATCATAACTATGGATATGGCAATATGCGCGATTATCCCTTGGCCGACCACAAATATGCTATCGAGCAGTTGGCAATGCGTTATAATTATATAGATATAGATAAAGTGGGTATTCACGGACATTCGGGAGGCGGATTTATGAGTACGGCTGCCATGTGTCAATATCCTGACTTCTTTAAGGTTGCCGTTTCATGTGCCGGAAACCATGACAATAATATTTATAACCGTTGGTGGAGCGAAACGCATCACGGAGTAAAGGAAGTGGTAAGCGAAAAGGGAGATACTACCTTTGTTTACAAGATAGCGACCAATCCTCAGATTGCTAAACAGCTGAAAGGCAATTTGCTGCTGATTCACGGTGACATTGATAACAATGTGCATCCGGGTAATACACTGCGCGTGGTTGATGCATTGATCCGTGCCGGCAAACGCTTTGATATGCTGATTTTACCGCAGCAGCGCCACGGATTCGGTGACATGAATGAATATTTTTATTGGAGACTGGTGGATTATTTCTCAGAACATCTGAAAGGAAAGAGTGAGAAGTCTGTGGATATTCCCAAACGTTAGTGAAGATTATACATTGCAGGGACTCAGTTCTTGAGCCCCTGCAATGAAAAAATATCTATTACAGCAGACTTGCAATGTAAGCCTTCATTTCGGGCACGGCAGCTTTTGCTTCCAAATATAATTTATATTGGGCTTTTGTGCGTACCAAATTGTGACCTTCATACTTGGTCTGGTAATACGTATCACCGTTGATATAGTCGGCCAAGAAACGTACAGCCTGCATATATGGGAACAAAGTAGCTGCATAAGGCAACATCTCAATTTCAACCGGAGTCAGGAACGAACGGGCTGATTCAATGTATCCTTTGGCGAATGCCTTGAAAATCTCCATATTAAAACGGACATTGTTCAAATCCTTTTCGTCTTCTTTGCCTGTATTGGCTGCCGAACGAAGGAAGTCACCGAAATCGGAGAAGATGAAGCTGGGCATGACAGTGTCGAGGTCGATAACGCAAAGCACTTTACCGTCTTCATCAAACAACATGTTGCTGACTTTAGTATCGCAGTGGCAGATACGTTTCGGAAGTTTGCCTTCGCGGAACAGTCTTTCGGCACTGCACATTTCGTCGGCATCTTTTTCAATGGCATCAACGATGTCCTGCACTTCGCTCAGTCTGCCGGCTGCATTGGTGGCAACGGCTTCGCGCAACTGTTTCATGCGGAATTCCATGTTGTGGAAATCAGGAATAATTTCACCCAACTGTTCGGGCACATCGGCCAACATAGCTTGGAATTCGCCGAATTTCAAACCTGCCAAATAAGAAGAGTCGGGAGTGACAGCTTCCAAAGTCTGTGAACGGGGAATGAATACTGATACGCGCCAATAGCCTTCGCCATCATAATAAAAGGTCTTTCCATCGGTAGCCGGAAGGAAACGGAGCACTTTGCGGTCGATGTCTGTTTCGTTCTGTGCTTCCAGTTTTTTGCGGATATGACCTGTCACCACTTCGATGTTGTGCTGTAACATGTCGATGTCGGTAAATATCTGATGGTTGATACGTTGTAATACGTAATCAGCTTCTTGGGGATCGACAGTTTTTACTAAATAAGTTTGGTTGATCAGCCCTGAAGTCAGTGCTTTTACTTCTTTTACTTCGCCCACCTCGGGGAATTGCTTGATAATTTGATTGAGGTTTTCCATAGATTGTTATTGTAATAATTATGAATAATCACGGATTATAATGAGACAAAGATAGCTTCTTCTCCTTAAATAAGGAAAAGAAGCTATCACAATTTTATTATTTATTATAAGAATAGGTGTGTTATTTCTTCAAATCAGTTTGGAACATACGGTCTGCGCGCAGTAAATGACGCCAGCAGGATACCAATTCCTGTGATTCTTGTAGCACGTTAAGGTATACCATGGAGGCTTTTACGTTCACGTCACGTTCCTGTATGCGGTCCATTTGCTGTTTTCGCAGGGTGGAAATCTTATTTTTCAACAAAGCTCCTTCACGCAGCAAAGCATCGGTTTGAGTGTAATCCTTATTGGCAAGCACTTCTGTAGCGCGAGCCATCAGTGCGGTCATTTCGTCGCGGACAGGGATAAATTCATTGGTGGCGCGTTCTGATAACGGAGTGAATTTATTGTCTACGTGCTCTTTGCAAGGGTCACAGATACGTTTCAGACAGTAGAGCATTTGTTCGCAGCTATTACTACCCAAATGGAACCAGGTGTTCTTTTCGATGGCGGTAAAGTTGTCTATGCGGCGCAGACCCAGAATCTCTTTGCGGCGTATTTTTTTCAGCATTTCCTTCTGGCTGTCAGTATTGCTTACGGCTTTACGCAGGGCTTTCAAATTCTCGTTGATGAATCCGTCGGTTATTTGACGATAAGTTTCGTTGGTAAATGTCATTTCGGCTACCAATGTATTATTAACGTGCTGGCGGAGCAATGTCCAACGTTCTTCTTTGTCTTTGCTGGTAATGAGGCGTGCGAATATATCGTCTTTACCTTTATCTTTCTGTTTTTTGCTGTAGTTGATATTGCTACGCACCAATAGGAATATGGCGAGTGCAATCAAAGCCAGCATAGCAAATGTGCCGCCGTAATACATAATGAGTGTTACCACAAAACAAATAGTGAAGGCAGCTCCGGCAGTAATGAACCAACCACCGATGACGGAAAGAACTCCGGTGATGCGATAGACGGCACTGTCGCGGCTCCATGCACGGTCGGCTAACGAGCTACCCATGGCAACCATAAAGGTAACATAAGTGGTAGAAAGAGGAAGTTTCAGAGAAGTACCCAAAGCAATGAGCAGACCTGCCAATACCAGATTGACTGAGGCGCGTATCAAGTCGAATGCAGCACCGTTTTCCATGATCATAACATCTTTGCAGAAGCGGCTGTCGGCCCAACGTTTCAAGTTGTCGGGCAATACCTTGGCTATGTTTTCTGAAGCGGTCATGGTGGAACGGACAATACTACGTGCCACGGCTGATGAACCGAACATTTCATCGCCTTCATCCTGGCGTGAAAGGTCTACCGACGTTTTTACAACATTTTGCGCTTTCTTCGAGGTTATCAGGGCATATACCATAATGACTCCTGCTAAAAATAAGAATAAGAATGGGGTAGTGGCGGGACCATTCAGTGAATCCATCAGATAACCCATCGGATTACCATTGCCATTCGCCATGAAGTCGGTATATGCGGAGAAACCGGCTAAGGGCACACCGATAAAGTTCACCAGGTCATTGCCGGCAAAAGCCATGGCTAAAGCAAAAGTACCCAACATAACGACCACTTTAAATACATTGATTTTGCACCAGTGCAGTACTTGCATCAGAATGGTGAAGAATACAAAACTGCAACTTACCAACATCAGAGTGTTCTCTTGAATCCAATGCTTGTTGTCAGGGGTCATAAAGGAAGAGTCTTTCAGTCCTTTTATCAGCATGAAATAGATAATGGCTGTTACGGCAACACCGCCAAACAAACCAATGGTGTATTTCAGTTTCTTGGTATAATTAAAGGTAAAGAGAAGGCGTGAGAGGTATTGTACCAATGTACCGAAGAAGAAGGCTACGGCTACCGAGAGGAAAATACCCAAAATGACGGACAAGGCTTTTTCTGTATTCAGCAGGTCGGCAAAGCCCAACATGCCGGTTTCGTCTCCTGCTATCTTGATGAGGGCTAATACAAAAGTACCTCCCAGCAGTTCAAACACCATAGATACAGTAGTTGAGGTAGGCATTCCTAAAGAGTTGAAAATGTCCAGTAAGACGACATCCGTTACCATAACAGCTAGAAAGATACACATCAGCTCCTGAAAGTAAAATTGTTCAGGGCGGAAGATGCCGTGACGTGCGATGTCCATCATACCATTGCTCAGTGTGGCGCCAATAAAGATACCAAGGGCGGCGATGGCGATAATGGTTTTGAATGATGCTGCTTTGGCACCGATAGCGGAGTTCATGAAGTTTACTGCGTCGTTACTGACGCCTACTACCAAATCGAATATGGCTAGCAGAAAGAGGAATACGACGATTCCCAAAAACATTGTTTCCATAAATTTTGTTCACTCTATTTTTAATGGGCGCAAAGGTAGAAGAGCTATGTTATGATGAAATGTCATATATGTTACATTTGTGTTACAATCCGGGTTTTAGGACAAATATGAACCGATAAATAATATTTCACCTTTTTGTGTGGAAGATATAAACTGAAAATTCATACCTTTGTAGCCCAAATACTTAATCTATAAAAAATGTCAGAGGCTAAGAGAATAAAAACCGCATTGGTATCGGTTTATCACAAGGAAGGTTTGGATGAGATTATTACCAAACTACACGAAGAAGGAGTAGAGTTCCTCTCAACAGGCGGAACACGACAGTTTATTGAATCATTGGGTTTCCCGTGCAAAGCGGTAGAAGACCTGACTACTTACCCCTCTATTCTGGGCGGACGTGTAAAGACATTGCATCCGAAGGTTTTCGGAGGTATTTTGTGCCGTCGCGGTCTGGAACAGGATATGCAACAGATTGAGAAATACGAAATTCCTGAAATAGACTTGGTCATCGTAGATTTGTATCCGTTTGAGGCAACTGTAGCCAGCGGTGCGGAAGAACAGGCTATTATCGAAAAAATAGATATAGGCGGTATCTCATTGATACGTGCTGCTGCAAAGAATTTCAATGATGTGGTTATTATTGCCAGTCAGGCACAATACAAACCGTTCCGCGATATGTTGCTGGAACATGGTGCCACCACCTCAAGAGAAGAGCGCCGTTGGTTTGCCAAAGAAGCATTTGCTGTTTCATCTCATTATGATTCGGCTATCTTTAATTACTTTGACGGTGGGGAAGGCTCTGCTTTCCGTTGTGCAATGGAAGATCAAAAGCAGCTTCGTTATGGAGAAAACCCGCATCAGAAAGGTTATTTCTATGGTAATTTGGACGCGATGTTTGACCAAATCCACGGAAAAGAAATTTCTTATAACAACTTGTTGGATATCAATGCTGCCGTTGATTTGATTGATGAATTTGATGAAATTACTTTTGCTATTCTGAAACATAATAATGCCTGTGGCCTGGCTTCACGTCCTACTGTTCTTGAAGCATGGAAAGATGCCTTGGCAGGTGATCCTGTTTCTGCTTTCGGTGGTGTATTGGTTACTAATGCGGTTATCGACAAGGAAACAGCAGAAGAAATCAATAAACTCTTTTTTGAGGTTATCATAGCCCCTGATTATGATGTGGATGCATTGGAAATTCTGGGGCAGAAGAAGAACCGCATTATTTTGGTGCGTAAAGAAGCCAAGTTGCCCAAGAAGCAGTTCCGCTCTTTATTGAATGGGGTGTTGGTTCAGGAGAGAGACTTGGATGTGGAAACTGCTGCCGATTTGAAACAAGTAAGCGAGAAAGCTCCGACGGCTGCCGAAGTGGAAGATATGTTGTTTGCCAACAAGATTGTAAAGAACAGTAAGAGCAATGCTATCGTTTTGGCTAAAAACAAACAATTGCTGGCAAGCGGTGTGGGTCAGACTTCACGTGTGGATGCCCTGAAGCAGGCAATCGAGAAAGCCAAATCGTTTGAATTTGACCTGCATGGCGCAGTGATGGCAAGTGATGCTTTCTTCCCCTTCCCCGACTGTGTGGAAATCGCTGATAAGGAAGGTGTGAAAGCTGTTATCCAGCCGGGAGGCTCTGTAAAAGATGAATTGACGTTCCAGTATTGCAATGAGCATGGAGTAGCCATGGTTACTACCGGTATCCGTCATTTTAAACACTAATATTAATGAAGAATGAAGAACTAATAATGAAGAATGACTGCACGTGACAGCATCCTCATTCTTAATTCTTCATTCTTAATTCTTCATTTAAAAATATGGGATTATTTTCTTTTACACAAGAGATAGCAATGGACTTGGGCACAGCCAATACTATCATCATCACGAACGGAAAAATCGTGGTGGATGAGCCTTCGGTTGTAGCTCTGGATCGCCGTACAGAAAAGATGATTGCCGTGGGGGAAAAGGCGAAGTTGATGCATGAAAAAACCCACGAAAACATACGTACCATCCGTCCGTTGCGCGATGGTGTGATTGCCGACTTCTATGCCTGCGAGCAGATGATACGTGGACTTATCAAGATGGTGAACAACCGTAACCGTCTTTTCTCTCCGTCACTCCGCATGGTGATTGGTGTTCCTTCGGGCAGTACCGAAGTGGAGCTGCGTGCCGTGCGCGACTCTGCCGAGCATGCCGGCGGGCGCGACGTTTATTTGATTTTCGAGCCGATGGCTGCTGCCATCGGTATCGGTATCGATGTAGAGGCTCCCGAAGGCAACATGATTGTTGACATAGGTGGTGGTTCTACGGAAATTGCCGTTATCTCTTTGGGAGGTATCGTAAGTAACAACTCCATCCGCATTGCCGGTGACGACTTGACTGCCGATATTCAGGAATACATGAGCCGCCAGCACAACGTGAAGGTCAGCGAGCGTATGGCTGAGCGTATTAAGATTAATGTGGGTGCTGCCTTGACGGAACTCGGTGAGGATGCTCCTGAAGACTATATCGTTCATGGTCCGAACCGCATCACGGCATTGCCCATGGAAGTGCCGGTATGCTATCAGGAAGTGGCGCATTGCTTGGAGAAGTCTATCTCTAAGATTGAGACAGCCATCTTGAGCGCATTGGAAAATACGCCTCCCGAATTGTATGCCGACATCGTTCACAACGGTATCTATCTTGCCGGTGGCGGTGCATTGCTTCGTGGACTGGATAAGCGTCTGACTGATAAAATAAACATACCGTTCCACATTGCGGAAGACCCCTTGCATGCCGTTGCCAAAGGTACGGGCGTGGCATTGAAGAACGTTGACCGCTTCTCATTCTTGATGCGGTAATGCGAAATTTATTAAACTTTCTCATTAAATATAATTACTGGTTCCTCTTTCTTCTGTTAGAGGTTGCCAGTTTTATTTTATTATTTCGCTTTAATCATTACCAGCAGAGTGTGTATTTCACCTCTGCCAATGGCGTGGCGGGGAAGGTTTATGAAATATCGGGTGGCATCACTTCCTATTTCCACTTGAAGACGGCCAACGAAGACCTGCTCGACCGCAACATGTGGCTGGAGCAGCGGCTTTCGTTTCTGGAAAATGTCTTGAAGGAGAAAGGATTGGACTCCGCCAGGTTGTACAGCATGGAACGGCTTGCTCCTACGGAGTATCAGATATTCAAGGCGAATGTCATAAAGAACAGCTTGAACAAGGCTGACAATTATATCACTTTAGACCGTGGAACAACAGAAGGTATCCGTCCTGAGATGGGAGTTGTAGATGCCAATGGCGTGGTGGGTATTGTGTATAAGACCTCTCCCCATTACTCGTTGGTTATTCCGTTGCTGAACAGCAAGTCGAGCATCAGCTGTAAGATTGTGGGCAGTGATTATTTCGGTTATTTGAAGTGGGAGGGAGGTAATTCCCGTTTTGCCTATCTGAAGGATTTGCCCCGGCATGCCGAATTCAATCTGGGAGATACAGTAGTGACCAGCGGCTATTCCACCGTGTTTCCAGAAGGTGTTATGGTGGGGACGGTGGATGACATGTCTGACTCGCACGACGGGCTTTCGTATCTGTTGAAGATAAAGCTGGCTACGGACTTTGGAAAGGTGAGCAATGTGCGCGTCATTTCCCGCAACGGGCAGGATGAACAAAAGGCATTGGAGTCGAGGGCGGACGAGAAGTGACTAAGAAATTAGGGATTAGGGGTTAAGGATTAGGGATTAATCATCTTTATATCTTATAACTTATACACTCAATAACTTGTAACTCGTAACTTATAACTCATTAGCGTTGTTAATTAATTATCTGCATAAAATAGGATGGTTCATAGGTTTGGTACTGTTGCAGGTGCTGATATTGAACAATGTGCATATTGCAGGATATGCCACTCCATTTCTGTATATCTACTTGATACTGAAGTTTGAGTCGGACACTCCCCGCAATGCGTTGATGTTGTGGGCATTCTTTTTAGGGCTGGCTGTCGACGTCTTTTCCGACACACCGGGGATGAACGCTGCCGCTACGGTGTTGCTGGCTTTCTTGCGCCCCACTTTCCTGCGGCTGTTCGTGCCTCGTGACACGCTGGATACACTGGTTCCGGCCATCCGTACAATGGGGATTCTTCCTTTCCTGAAATATCTGGTTGTGAGTGTGCTGATACATCACGGCTTGTTGCTTACCCTCGAATTCTTCTCTTTTGCCCATATTGGTACGCTGTTGTTGAGAATTGTGGCAAGTACCCTGCTTACTGTGACCTGCATTATGGCTGTTGAGGGAATAAGAAAGAAAGGATAAAGGGATTAAGGATTAGGAATTGATGAAAGACTATACACTGGAAAAGCGGAAATATGTAATTGGAGCGGCGGCTATTGTCATCGTTCTTATTTACGTGTTCCGGCTGTTCGACCTGCAAATCATGACTGATGACTACAAGAAGAACGCGGACAGTAACGCTTTTCTGAACAAGATACAATATCCATCACGGGGGGCTATCTACGACCGTAACGGTAAGTTGCTCGTGTTTAACCAGCCTGCCTATGATATTACGTTTGTGCCTCGGGAGGTGACGCAGCTGGATACACTCGACCTTTGCAGTGCCTTGAACATTACCCGTGAGCAGTTTGACAAACGGATGAAGGACGTCAAGAACCGCTGGATGAACCCCGGTTATTCCAAATACACCCATCAGGTGTTCATGACGCAGCTTTCTGCCGAAGAGTGCGGTGTGTTTCAGGAGAAGCTGTTCAAATTTCCAGGTTTCTATATTCAGCGGCGTACTATCCGCCAATATACCTATAACTCTGCCGGCCATTTGCTGGGAGACATCGGCGAAGTGTCCAAGAAAGACATTGAGAACGATGACTATTATATTCGCGGAGACTATATAGGCAAGCAAGGCATCGAGAAATCCTATGAAAAGTATCTGCGTGGAGAGAAGGGGGTGGAGATTCTGCTTCGTGACGCTCACGGGCGCATCCAGGGACACTACATGGACGGACAGTTGGACCGTTCCTCCGTACCCGGCAAGAACCTGACGCTAGGCATCGACATTGACCTCCAGATGTTGGGCGAACGGCTGCTTCAACACAAAATCGGTGCCATTGTGGCCATCGAACCGGCTACGGGTGAGATTCTGTGCATGGTTTCCTCGCCTACCTTTGACCCTCATCTGATGATAGGGCGCCAGCGGGGAAAGAACCACCGCCTGCTGCAGATGGACAAGCGGAAGCCTTTGTTGAACCGTGCCATCATGGGAGCTTATCCGCCGGGCTCCACCTTCAAGACGGCGCAGGCACTGACTTTCCTTCAGGAAGAGATTATCCACGAAGATTATCCGACTTTCCCTTGTGCGCATGGTTTCAATCATAAAGGCCTTCATGTGGGATGTCACGGACATGGCTCGCCTCTGTCGCTGATTCCTGCCATCGCTACCTCTTGTAATTCCTATTTCTGTTGGGGATTGTATCGCATGTTCGGTGATAAAAAATACGGTTCGCCGCAGAATGCCATTACCGTATGGAAAGACCACATGGTATCGCAGGGCTTCGGCTATCGGCTCGGTACCGACCTCCCCGGCGAACAGCGTGGACTGATACCGAATGCAAAGTTCTACGACAAGCCCTATCGGGGTTCGTGGAACGGTCTGACGGTGATTAGTATCTCCATCGGGCAGGGAGAGATTCTCGCCACCCCGTTGCAGATAGCCAATCTGGGTGCCACCATTGCCAACCGGGGGCATTTCATTACTCCGCACATCGTGAAGGAGATAGAAGACAATGAACTGGACAGCATCTATCGCAATCCCCGTTATCCCACCATCGACCGCGAATATTATGAAATGGTGGTGAAAGGCATGCGTGCCGCTGTAGACGGAAGTACGGGTAGCGCCACTTGCCGCATGGCGGGAGCCATCCTGCCGGGTGTGGAGGTCTGCGGAAAGACGGGCACGGCACAGAACCGCGGCAAGGACCATTCTGTCTTTATGGGCTTTGCCCCGATGGACAACCCTAAGATAGCCATTGCCGTCTATGTGGAGAACGGTGGTTTCGGTGCCACGTATGGCGTACCTATCGGTGCCATGATGATGGACCAGTATCTGCACTGTCTCTTATACACATCTCCGAGCCCACGAGACTCGACGTCATCTCG
>ENA-OYYG01000750-OYYG01000750.1-human-gut-metagenome-genome-assembly--contig:-NODE-750-length-13185-cov-18.382026_pt1 | contig 13185 bp, 10 predicted proteins | sample MGYA00244061_ERZ653444 | MGnify/ENA primary metagenome ERZ653444 (study PRJEB26926, sample SAMN06165059) | human gut metagenome | biome: ENVO:00009003; feature: ENVO:2100002; material: ENVO:00002003... | reverse complement strand
CGATGCTTTTGGCTTTGTTCTTTGTAATTATGACTGTATGTCCGCATTTAGCAAATCAGTTTTCACCGGTATTGGGAATGCTGTTAAATATTGCGGCACTGGCTGTGTTGATTCTGTTCGGATGCCATAATCCATTCATGTTTAATCAATCTACATTGGTTCTTGGGTATCTGCTGCTATATGGTTATGATGTTACGGGAAAAAGCTATCAGATGCGATTAGTCGGAATGGCTTTAGGTGCAGCACTTACCTGCTTCGTATTTTATCGAAATCATAAAAACAGAACTTATAAAAGAAATCTGAAAGATCTGATACAAGAATTTGATATCACTTCTTCCAGAACAAAATGGCAGATATGTCAGATTTTATGCGTACCGATTGTCCTTTGCATTGCAGAACTTTGTAATATGCCACGTGCAATGTGGGCTGGTATTGCGGCCATGTCCGCGATTTTGCCATTTATGGAAGATATGCACTACAGAGTCCGTAAAAGGATTGTCGGAAATATTGCAGGTGTTATATGTTTTACAGTATTATATTTTCTGCTTCCTTCGTCAATCTATGCATATATAGGAATTCTTGGTGGAATCGGTGTAGGATTTTCAGCACAATATGGCTGGCAGGCAGTATTTAACACATTTGGTGCTTTAGCCATTGCTGCAGAGACTTATGGACTACAAGGAGCGGTTAGTCTTAGAGTGATTCAAAATGTTTTTGGTGTTGTGTTTGCTTTAGCATTTTGTGTTATATTTTATTGGTTTATGTCTAAAAAAAAGGAAAGTGATGTGACCGTACATGCAGAGTGAAGTGAATCAGGAAGAAAATTTGAATAGAATTATTACGGTTCCTAATCTTCTTTCTTTTTTTCGGCTTTGTCTGATTCCGGTAATTATATGGAGTTATTGTGTAAAGAAAAATCCTCTGTTAGCTGGTGAAATCTTATTGCTGTCTGGTCTTACGGATCTTGCTGATGGATATATCGCAAGAAGATTCCATAGGATTAGTAATTTAGGAAAAATACTTGATCCGGTGGCTGATAAGCTGACACAGGCAGCGATGTTAATCTGTCTGTTTACTCGTTTTCCGCATATGCTTCTTTTAATCGTAATAATGGCAGGTAAGGAGCTGTATATGGTAGTCAGTGGATGTCTTGTGATACGAAAGACAGGAAAAGTACATGGTGCAGACTGGCATGGAAAGATAGTAACCTTTTTATTATATGGAACTGCAGCGGTGCATATTATATGGTTCCACATTACACCGATGGTATCAGATCTGTTGATTGGTTTGTGCGCTATAATGATGGTCATATCGGTCGCTCTGTATATTATCCAGAATACCAGGACTCTTAAGGGAGAGACTGTATAAGCAATTTTATATTGCAATGACTAGAAAAATATTTAGGAGAAGATAGATATAAACAGTAAGTCAAACACACAAACTATGGAGTCTTTAGTCGGTTTAATAAAATTTTAGATAGAAAATAAATCATTCAATGTCATTTAGATAAGGTTTTTTATGACAAAAAGACAGATTGCTTATCTGCCTTATAATGCAGTATAATGGTAACGAGATTTATGCAACCCGATACATGAAATCCCTATTTCTCTTTGGACGGAGGTGGATAGGATATTTTCGATTGTACTTGACAGGTGTCAGATACTTTTGTATGAGAAGCATGGACTCTGTTTCGTTACCATCGTGTTTGAGATATGCTCTGCATATGTTTACTGCATTTGAAACGGATTTACTCTGCATCTGGAGCATAAACTGAATATACTCGCGGAAAGAAAGTTTGCGGTTCCTGGTAAAATCACTTTCCGGATTACGGCAGAACATGGAGTGAATTTCATCGAGTTCTGTGATGCAGTTGTCGAGTGTGGATTTTAAATTAGATAAGAAAAAATCAGCCATAATGAGCCTCCTTGAAATATGTTTATAATCAAGGCTTGCGCAACATATATTGGCTTACTTGTCAACTGTTTTTTGTAATATTTTTAAAGTTTTTAGGTATAAAAACAGTGGCTTTCTATGACAGAAAACCACTAAAATGATGCTTAACTGAATGGCATTGCTTTATCACCACTTTGAAAATGGTTGTTTTATGGCGGATAGTCAGACAGTTTTGGATATAAGAGATGATCTGGGAGCAACCATGAATGAATGCAGGGAAGTGACCGAAAAGTACCGCACAGGACGGAGTGCATATTTACGGCTCGGACAGTTGTTTATGAGATTGTTTGCAGGACTATTATAGCAGAAAGAAGAGGTGTTCGATATGTGTACAGCAGCAACTTACAAAACAAAAGATTTTTATATGGGCAGAACGCTTGATTATGAATTTTCCTATGGGGAACAGATCACGATAACGCCAAGAAATTACGAATTTGATTTCCGGTTTGCCGGGAAGATAAAAAGCCATTATGCTTTGATCGGAATGGCATTTGTTGCAGAAGGTTATCCGCTTTATTATGATGCTGTTAATGAAAAAGGCCTTGGAATGGCAGGTCTTAATTTTGTCGGCAATGCGGCATATGAAGAGGCTTTGCCGGAAGATGAAACAGAAGTCAGCCAGGTGGCACAGTTCGAGTTCATCCCATGGATCCTTACACAGTGTGCTACTGTAGCAGAGGCGAGAGAGAAGCTGGCAGCAATGAGACTGACAGGTACAGCATTCAGTGAACAGCTGCCGACAGCACAGCTTCACTGGATCATTGCAGACAAAGACTCCTGTATCGTTGTTGAGTCTATGAAAGATGGGCTGCATGTATATGATAATCCGGTAGGAGTGCTTACCAATAATCCACCATTCCCGAGTCAGATGTTTGCACTGAATAATTATGCCGGAGTATCCAGAAAACAGCCGGAGAGTACTTTTGCAGGAGTATTACAGCTTGATGCATATAGCAGAGGAATGGGTGGAATGGGAATACCTGGAGATCTTTCCAGCCAGTCAAGATTTGTGAAAGTTGCCTTTACAAAATTAAATTCGATCTCCGGTGAAGAAGAGGATGAGAGTGTAAGCCAGTTCTTCCATATCTTAGGATCCGTAGATCAGCAGCGTGGATGCTGTGAGGTGACAGAAGGCAAATATGAGATCACGATATACACGTCCTGTTGTAATACAGCAAAAGGTATTTACTATTATACGACTTATGATAATCATCAGATCACAGCGGTTGACATGCATGCGGAAAATCTGGATTCAGATCAGCTGATCTGTTATCCGCTTCTGTCCAAGGGCGAAGTCAGATGGCAGAATAAATAATACGAAAATGCACGGAGAAAGCATAACGCAGAACAACAGGAGGAAAGACCATGAAAGAAGTTAAAACACCGAAAAAACCACTGGCATATTATGTTGTGGTCAAGCTTTTTTGTAACACTTGTGACTAAAAAATAGCGCTTATCAATTTATGCTGCCGTCCTTGCTTCATATGGGGTTCGATAACCATTATAACTGTGTGGACGAACATGATTATAATCAACGTATGCAAATTCTTCTACCTTTTGAAACTATTCGAATGATACGATGTCTTGGAGTTCTTGCTATGAGTGCTCTGATACTAGTACAACATTTTTTTGGGGATCACTCATTTGATGGAGAAACCTTTTTACCCAAGGAATCCTTTTATAATGGTGAGGCTGCGTATTTGTTAAATCAGTCATCTGCTACATGGGGACAGAATTTATCTTCGGAAAATTCGCTCCCAAATCCCTGTGCATCTGACAAGTATAAGGTTTATAAGGGGTGTACCGGATATACCAATGATGCAAGCGAGGCACATCACAATGTCAAGAATGGCTTCTGTACCAATGCCGGATGTGATTATTATGAAAAACCACATTACAATGAAACAGATGGAGTCTACGAGATCAGTAATGCCGGACAACTATATGCCTACGCAGATAATGCACAGACAGTTTATACAAAGGGTGCAAGGCATACAGCAGATATCGTAGTAAATGAAGGAACATTGATTCAGGAGGATGGTACTCCTGTTGCGAAGATGGATGACATTAGGATGTGGGACGAGGTGTTCAGAACATCTGGATATCCATACAATAACCAAAAGCTTGTATTTGATGGTAACAATCATTCTATCAGTGGACTGTATGCGAACGGAAGCGGACCGCAGGGTTTCGCGTTATATAATTATGGAACGATAAAGAATCTGCAGATTAAGAATTCGGTATTCATATCAACGGATGGCAACGCAGGAGGCATTGTTGCAGGTTTTCCTATTGGACCGGCTGACTATAAGGTAGTGTTTGTCGGCGTTTTTACAGTTTGTTTTGGAATTTTGTCGACCGCGAGGGTCAAAAAAAGAGAGGTGTTTTTGTTGCGTAGCAAGGTGCTTTTTGCAAACAGCCTTTGCTATTTCAACACCTGTGTCTTTCCTATGTATTTTCCCATCGTTTCACCTTGTTGTTAAGGAACGGCAGGGCGCCGTACCTATGGCAGAGCGTTATTTTGCATTTCTTCGAATTCTTTTTCCGGAAGATACATCGGGGTCACCTCCTGTATGGATTTATTTGTTCGCGAGAAACAAAAAACGGCCGCACTATGCTTTGTGGCATAGTACGACCGCTTGCGGACGCAGACAGAAAAACCGTCTTGTTATGACGGCTGTGTGCCTTATGTTTTGAAAGTGTACACGGTTGTTAGGGACATCTCCTTGTTTTCATAACTACCTCGCTGTATGGGGGATTCATTGATTTTATTCTATCCGATGCAAGAGCAACTGTGAAGAGCGCATAAGTTTGATATACACAGTATACATTGCATTCGGTAAAAAATTTGTCGGGTTAGGTAGAATGGAGCAAATTTTGTCTGTTTCAGGCGCCGAATGCTTACACATGGCGGGATTAGGCCAAAAAAGCACAGCGAATGAATATCCGCTGTGCTTAAAAAGGATAGTTTATTTCTGCCGAGAACCTTGTTTAGATGACAAGGCTTCTCCTTATCAGGATTGCTTGTTGTGATTTCATATTTGACTGTTATTACGGCATTGTCAGCCGGCAATTACACCTTCTCGAATTTCTTAATCGGCACAGCGATTTGAGTAATATAATCGGCACTGTTATCGCCTCGGTTGGGTGGTCCCTCTAAATAAACGGAGCGTAACCGTCCTGCGGGTTTAATGCCGTTTTTGCTCACATGTTCCATCAGCACCCGCATGGCTTCGGCAGTTCCTTCATACGGTCCGCGGTAGTAGATGCACAAGGCGTGCGTTTCGTCAAATTCCATGCGCTCGACCCCGTCAAAGCTCTCGTCCACCGGAATACAGCACATCAAATCAAGAATACCCAGGTCATCCGTCATGCGCACGGTGAACATACGTGCCACCATGGACATTTTTCCGGTTCTGGCGGCGGCAATGTAGGTGTCCCGCAGTTTAATAGCTGCCTCGGCAACATCTTTACACCGATATTCCCGACAAAAGCACACCTGACGCGGCAGAACGGTTTTATGCACTGTGAAATCGCCTTGCTTTGCCGAACGCACCTGAAGCATCTGAATATTTCTGTCCAGCATTTTCCGCAGCTCATAAAGCTTATCTAAAAGCTTATCCATATTTTCGGTGTCGTAGTAATATTCCGCTACCTCCTTTAAGGAAAGACCGAGCGCCTGTAGCGAACGGATAGAGCGGATCTGCGTCATGTTGTCTGCCGAATAATAGCGAAAGCCGTTGGTTTCGTCCTTTACCGCCGGTGTCAGAAGTCCCATATTTTCGTATACAAGCAGTGCCTTGCGGGTGACTCCGAGTATTTTTGTAACTTCTCCGATTTGAAATAGGCTGTTATCGTGTTTTTTCATCATTATTTCACCAAATTTCTGTAAAAGTTATTGACTCGTCCCCTAAGGTACGATTTACAATATAATATATCGTAGAAGAAAGAATAATGCAAGTTCAATGCAAAAAGGAGAATACCGCTATGAAGAAAAGATTATTAAGTGTATTTCTATGCTTGTGCATGGTGTTTGGTTTAGTTCCGGCCACGGTGTGGGCGGAAACAACAACCGGGCACACCCACTACCTTTGCGGGGGCAGCACCTGTAACGGCAGCGGTCACGAAAACGAAACCTACAAGACCACATTTGAAAAGGAGATTAAGCAGGAAGGCAACACGCTGAAAATAGGCGACAAATCCTGGGCACCGACAAAAGGCAGTAACGATACATTCTACATACTTCCTACTGGCACTTACTACCTCGGCAGTGACATTAGCCCGGAGTATACCATTAAGATTGAGAACAATGTCACCCTCTGTCTCAACGGGCACAAAATCACGGCCGCAGACGGAATGGATGCCATCTATATGACCGGCGGCAGCTTCACCCTCACCGACTGCAAGGGCGTCGGCACGATCACCCATGCAAGCAGCAAGACCGGCAGAGGCGTGTATGTGAGTTCCGGCACCTTCAATATGTACGGCGGCAGCATCACCGGCAATCGTGCCACCGGCGATGGCGGCGGCGTGTATAAGAGCGGCAGCAATTCATCATTCAATATGTACGGCGGCAGCATTACCGGCAACACCGCCAACAGCTATGGCGGCGGCGTGTATGTGGACGGCGGCGGATTCACCATGTCCGGCGGCACCATCGGCGGCACGAAAACGGGTGAGACCAACACGGCCACCTATGGCGGCGGCGGCGTATATGCGAAGGCCAACTTCGAGATGACCGGCGGCAGCATCACCGGCAACGAAACCAACAGAGGCGGCGGCGTGTATGTGACCGGCAAAGGTAGCTTCACCATGTCCGCGTCCGCCGACGGCCAAAACATCCCCTCCATCACCGGCAATAATGCCACCGAAAACGGCGGCGGCGTGTATGTAATTGGCAGCAGCAGCACCTTCGAGATGACCGGCGGCAGCATCACCGGCAACAATGCCGCCTATGGCGGCGGCGTGTATACGGTCAATGAATTCAAGATGACCGGCGGCAGCATCACCGGCAACAATGCATACAAATCTGATTACATATCAACCTTCGGCGGCGGCGTGTGTGTGGGCAGCGGTATCTTCACCGTCAGCGGCGAGGTGACCGTCACCGACAATACCAAGGGCGGCACAAAGGGCGCAGACGGCAAGTTCACTGGCGACACGAAGAACAATGTCTATCTTTCCACCGGCAAGACCATCACCATTGGCACCGACAAATTGTCCGAGGGTGCGCAGCTCGGCGTGACTGTGAGCGGAGACTATGGCGATTACCCGTTCACCTCCGGCTGGAATGACAATATGAGTGACAAAACCCCATCCGACTACTTCATCTCCGATACCGACGGATATGTGGCCAAGTTGAACGGCAGTGAACTGAAAATGGTTACCCATGTGCATAACTGGACTTACGCCGCAAGCGGTGATACCATTACCGCAACCTGCAAAAATTGTTCGAATAATAACGGTAACGATTTCAGCGGCGGCAGCGTGACCATTCAGAAACCCGAAAAAACAAAATTTAACGATGGAAAAGATGAAAATGCGAAAGTAGAAAGTGTAGGCTGGTTCGGCAAAGCCCCATCCGTCGCGTATGCGGTCAAGGACGGCAATGCACTGTCGGCTGCCCCTGTGAATGCGGGCACATACACGGCCGGCATTACCCTTGGCAATGTCACTGTCAGTGTGACCTATATCATTGATAAGGCTACGCAGACGGCTCCTACCGGTCTGACAACCAAAGGGGATATTAAGAACAGCGGCACCGGAGAGATTAAGAACACCGCCGAGGACATGGAGTATAACATTTCTGCCAATGCCACCACCGGCTGGATCACTTGCGACAATGGTAGCACCAGGGTCGCCCCCGCTACCTACTATGTGCGCTACAAGGAAACCGACAACTACTTAGCAAGCGCCGTTTCTGCCGCGCTGACAGTCAAGGCACACACACATTCCGGCGGCAATGCGACTTGCCAGAAAAAAGCGGTTTGTGATGGATGCGGGTAGGAATACGGTGAGCTTGGCAACCATAAGTTTACCGAAACGGTTAGCAAAATGTATCTTAAATCGGCTGCGACCTGCCAAAGCCCCGCAGTATATTACAAAAGCTGCCTTGTTTGTGATGAAAAATCCTCCGAGACATTTGAATACGGTGAGAAGGATTTTTCAAATCATATCGGCAATACATATTTAGTGGGACAAAAGGAAGCCACCTGCTACGCAGAAGGCTATACCGGCGATACTTATTGCTCTACCTGCAATCATGAGATAGAAAGAGGAACATCTATTGCGAAAAACGCTCATAACCCTGCGTCGGTTTGGACAACGGATGAAACCGATCACTGGAAAGAGTGTCAGACAGTCGGCTGCGGCAATATCATTGATAAAGCACATCATTCCGGTGGAGAAGCCACCTGTGTGAACAAGGCTATCTGCGAGGTATGCAAGATTGAGTACGGTGATGTAGACGCAACCAACCACAAGAACACCGAAATTCGCGGCGCAACCGATCCCACTTGCTGTGAAGCCGGCTATACCGGCGACAAATGGTGCACCGACTGTAATACTAAAATCGAATCAGGCAGTGAAATTTCCTCAACCGGCAATCATACCGATGTTGACGGCAAGTGGGAATCCGACGGCACAAATCATTGGCATACCTGTTATTTCGGCACAAAGTTTGATATTACGGCGCACAACGGCGGTGAGGCAACCTGCAAATCCCCGGCCGAATGCTCTGAATGCGGACATTCTTACGGACCGCTTGACGCAAACAATCATAAGGGCACAACATATCTAAAGAACCAAAAGGAAGCCACCTGCTTTGAGGAGGGCTATACCGGCGATACTTATTGCAGCGATTGTAATGAGAAAATCGCAGACGGACAGTCCATTGCGAAGAATGCTCATAATCCCGCATCTGTCTGGACTACCAATGAACACGATCATTGGAAGGAGTGTCAGACTGTCGGCTGCGGAAATGTTATAGACAAAGCGGCACACAGCGGTGGTGAGGCTACTTGTGTAAGTAAGGCAGTTTGTGAGGTTTGCAAGGCGCAGTACGGTGATGTAGACGTAGCCAATCACAAGCATACCGAAATTCGGGATGCAAAGCCCGCTACCGAGCAGGAAAAGGGCTACACCGGTGACAAATGGTGTACCGATTGTAATAAGAAAATTGCAACCGGTTCGGAAATTGCCATGCTTGAGCATAAACTTACGTTAGTAGAGGCAAAGGATGCTGCCGTAACGGAGCAAGGCAATATAAAGTATTATTATTGCGAAAACTGCGGTAAATATTTTGCGGATGTAGCCGGCACAAAAGAGATTTCTCTCATCGAAACCGTTATTAAAAAGCTTCCTCCTGAGATTATAGAAGGCAATAATGCTACCGTAAACAACGGAGAGAAGAAATCCTTGACATTCCGTTCCAATGCGGCATTTGCCGATTTCATTCGTGTAGAGCTTGACGGCAAAACTCTTGATGAAAAGGATTATACAAAGGCAGAAGGCAGCATTATAGTTACCTTGAATAACAATTTTGTTTCTACACTTTCCGTCGGTGAGCATACGCTCGGAATCGTTTCGGAAAGCGGAACGGCAACTGCAAAGTTCACGGTGAAAGCGTCCGAGATTCCGAACGAATCTCCCAAAACAGGAGATGACAACATGGTTGCCGTCTGGAGCTTTGCGGCGGTGCTCTCACTTGCTGTTCTCGGTTTCACTACCGTAGTATCAAAGAAAAAGCGAGCAAAATAAAAAGAATTGCGGCGGCAACGTAACTATACGCTGCCGCTGCAATTTTATATGGAGAGGGTTTTTATGGCAAAAGAATATTTATATAAAGCCTACGGCAGCAAGCTTGCTGCGCTGAATAAGCGGCGTAAAAAAAGCGTAATACCATGAAGAAAGCAATGCTTTCGGCGGCGATAATAATCACTGTTGCGGCAGCTGTAATTTTAATTATTGCCCAATTCGGTAAAAAATCAAATGAATTGGTCGGCACATGGAGATATGATGAGCATACGCAATATGTTTTTGAAAAGGACGGTACAGGCAAATTACTTGCCGATGATGTGACATATTCTTATGCCTACACCGTCAAGGGTAAAAAGCTCATCCTCGATTTTACAGAGGATATTGTCCGCGATTGCGATTATACCTTTTCGGTAAACGGAACCGCCTTAACACTTATCGGCGGTACAGGAACCGATGGCGGTAGCTACAAACTTAACAAAGAGTAAATGAGCAAATAACCAAAGGAGCCTTCAAACGGAACAAACGGTCAAAAAAACAGCACAAGCGGTAAAAAAATAATTTGATTTAACTCTTTCACAGCAGAAAGAAAAAAGGCAGCGGCGGTGAATGTGATTTCGCCGTTGCCTTTTGATAACAAGCTGTTTGCTGCGGCTTAATGGAACATTACTGTTTTTCTTTTCTGCTGATATATCTTTTCAGTTGGGTAGTTCACTTTCTCCTTCCACCGTGACAGGTGGCACCTGTCACCGAATGGGAGCAGTTGCCCCTTGGCGGAAAAATCCCTTGAAAAACTGTTCTTTTGAAGGTTATGTAAAAGGAGCAAAGTATTCAGGGGGAATCGCCGCAGTCGGCCATAAAATAAGCAATTGTTATGTTACTGTTGACTATGTAGAATACAAATAATTTATAGAAGAGAGTTCCAGAACCCTGAAATGATTTTAAAATTGATAGGGTTTTGGAGCTTTTTTTCTGTATTATTTGCATTTTTGATTTTTATTTACGTAGACAAAGATAACTGACGGTGTTAATCTTCAAGTAAAGATTATTTTAATAACGGAGGAAAAAATGGCTAAAAGTTGTTGTAACAAAGCATGTATTGTTCAGGGGGGAAAATATCGTTTTTCGGTGCTTACGCCGTTTATGATGAGAATGGAATATTCAGAGACTGGTGTGTTTGAAGATTTACAGACGCAGACTGTGCTTAACAGGGAATTTCCGGTACCGGAATATTCAGTGACACAAAGTGACGACCGCCTTGAGATAGAGACAGAAGCATTTCATATGATATACGATAAAAAGAAATTTAGTGAAGAAGGACTTTTTATAGATGTAAAATATGATTTTACCAATTACGGTGGAAGGTGGTATTTTGGTGCAAAGACGTATAGTTTTCCGCCTCGGGAGCATAATCTCAAAGGCACAATGAGAACTCTTGACAGGGCTGACGGGGAAGTTGAACTTGAATACGGGCTTATGGATAAGAGTGGAAGGACGTTTTTTGATGACAGCAAATCGTTTGTGTTTGATGAAGAAAATATGCCATCAAAAAGGAAACATGAAGAGATTGATGTTTATTATCTTGCATATGGGCGTGATTATTTTGCGTGTCTGCGTGATTTTTATAAATTATCGGGGGCTGTTCCGCTTCTTCCAAGATACGCTCTTGGAAACTGGTGGAGCAGGTATTGGAAATACAGTGAAGAAAGTTACATTGAGCTACTGACGGAATTTGAAAAAAGAAATATACCATTTTCCGTTGCTGTTATGGATATGGACTGGCATATAGTCGATGTGCCGATGGAATCTGGTGGCGGATGGACAGGATATACATGGAATAATGATTTATTTCCGAATCCGGAAAGATTTTTGTCATGGCTGCATGAACATAATTATCATGTAACACTGAATGTCCATCCGGCATCAGGTATCCGGAATTTTGAAAAAATGTATAAAGATATGGCAGAGTATCTAGGAATTAATCCTGACAGTAAAAAAACTATAGAGTTTGATATGACTAACAAAGAGTTTGTTGAGGCGTATTTTAAGTTTGTACATCATCCACATGAAAATGCTGGAGTTGATTTCTGGTGGATAGACTGGCAACAGGGCAACAACGGAGGAGCAAGCGGAATTGACCCATTATGGATGCTTAATTATTTTCATTTTAAAGATATGGAAAAAAGAGGCAGAAGAGGACTTATTCTTTCGAGGTATGGCGGACTTGGAAGCCATAGGTATCCGATAGGATTTTCTGGAGATACGATAGTTACATGGAAATCGCTTGAATTTCAGCCTTATTTTACAGCAACGGCATCAAATGTGGGATATACGTGGTGGAGTCATGATATAGGCGGTCATATGAACGGATATAAAGACAACGAGCTTGCATTAAGATGGTATCAGTTTGGTGTGTTTTCACCGATAAACAGGCTTCACAGCAGCTCTAATCCGTTCTGTGGAAAAGAACCATGGAATTATCCTGAGCCATACTGCAGTGATATGGAAAAGATTTTAAGATTCAGGCATGCACTTATTCCATATATGTACACACTTAATTACAGATGTCATTGCGAGCATATTCCTGTAATAATACCAATGTATTATTATTATCCATTTGAGGAGAAAGCATATAGTTATAAAAATCAATATTTTCTTGGTAGTGAAATGCTTGTGTGTCCTGTTACAACAAAGATTGATGAAGATTCACAAAAAAGCGGTGAGGAATGTTTTATACCAGCCGGAATATGGACAGATATATTTACCGGTGATGTATACAATGGCGGTAAAAATGGAAAAAGTCAGATTTTATGTAGAAATCTTCAAAGTATTCCTGTGCTTGGACGTGCAGGTGCAATAATACCGCTTGCTTCGGAATGTGGCAGTAATGATATTATTAATCCGAAAAAAGTTGATGTGGTTATATGTCCAGGTGCATCAAATACATTTGTTATGTACGAAGATTCTGGAGATGGATTTGACTACGAAAAAGGCGAATATGCTTTGACAGAGTTTGTGCTCGACTGGAATGAAGATAAGGCAAAAATAAGCATAGATGTAAGCGGTGACTTATCGGTAATTCCACGAAACAGAAAGTACCGTTTTATATTAAGAGGATTTGCACGTGGTATAAGATTTGAAAATGCAGATAATGCCAAATACGATATAAAAACAAATACATGGACAGTTACATGTAACTGTGATGGTGCGTCAGAGCTTGAAATATTTGCTGATAATGAAGAAAACAATCCTGTATACAACGGTGAAAATGTTAATGATAAAATATATGATTTTCTTCTGCAGGCACAGATGGATAATAATGACAAGAGAAGTATTTACAGATTATTTACATCCGGTGAGAACAAAAATGTTATTATATCAAACATTATGTCTATGAAACTTAATGATAAAGTTACAGCTGCAATTATAGCTGTCTCTTATACACATCTGACGCTGCCGACGACTAGTCGAGTGTAG
>ENA-OYYG01000729-OYYG01000729.1-human-gut-metagenome-genome-assembly--contig:-NODE-729-length-13396-cov-7.925568_pt1 | contig 13396 bp, 9 predicted proteins | sample MGYA00244061_ERZ653444 | MGnify/ENA primary metagenome ERZ653444 (study PRJEB26926, sample SAMN06165059) | human gut metagenome | biome: ENVO:00009003; feature: ENVO:2100002; material: ENVO:00002003... | reverse complement strand
AGATGACGTCGAGTCTCGTGGGCTCGGAGATGTGTATAAGAGACAGGTATACAATTATACTTTCTCTATATTCTATACATTTCTTCTCTTATTTGTCAAGGCATAAAATTTTATATTTTCTATAACCTGAAATTATAAGTATACATAATCATATATTCAAAAAAATTTATTCAAATCTGTAACACTTATTCTGCGCTCACATAAGATACAGTGTAAGAAAAAACCTGGAGGTTTTATATGAGTGATTTAGCTGCAACAAACTGTGGTGGTGGATGTTCCTGTAACGAGGGAGGATGCAATTCCATTCTCTGGATCATCATCTTATTATGCTGCTGTGGCGGCAATGGTGGTTTCTGCGGTGGAAACAATGGATGTGGGGGCAACAATGATTGTCTTTGGATCATCCTGCTTCTCTTCTGCTGTGGCGGATGCGGCGGAAACAATGGATGTGGTTTCTGCTAGTCAGATCATCTGTTCTGAAATGGCGGTCGGATATTCCGGCCGCCCTATAAGATTTATAAAGAAAAACGTCTCTGCCTGTTATGGAAGAGACGCTTTTGTATGTCAGCAGAATTTACGGACGCTTTGTGTTCTGATCCCGTGCAGCATACTCACGGTCTTTTTCCCGATTCTGCTGCTGCATCATCTTCTCGTAGATTCCACATTCCTTTGGCACTTTCTTTTTTCTGGCACATTCCTCATCTATCTCATAAACACTGTTTCCATCAATAATCAGCATATTTGATTCCTCCTCCCGTTTTATTTTATGCCGACTGCCTGATACCGTCACTAAAACTGTCCCCTCATCCATGTGATATCTGGCATAATCTATTTTCCGGGTTCATAAACTAAAAGAAAAAAGGCATCTTTATGGAACCAAATTCATTTACGCCCTTTGATAATATGACACAGACCCGTGAACTGCAAATGTTAAAAACTGCGATTCCCTATATGAAAGGTGACCAGAAAAAGCAATTTGCTATTCTGATCAAATATATGGAATTACAGAATACGATCCAGGTATTCAACCAGGAGGATAAAGTCATGTCCATGTGCTCTGTCAGTGAGGATGAAAATTCTACTCTTGCCATGTTAAATGACCTTCGGAAATTCTGTACAGACAAAGAGCTTGAAACACTTGATATGATCACAAATATGGTCTCTATGATGGAAACCTATGAGACTATTTTTGCATAATATATTGTAAGAAAACTGCCAAAACAAAGCATTACATTTTTGAAAGGAATAAATAGTGATGGAAAATGATTTCTGGAATAATCCGGGGTTAAAAAATATGTCCCCGGAAAAACTGCAGTTTTTAATGAATTTTGCATCAAAAGAAAAACCAACAAACATTAAAGATATGATGCCGTTTCTTCTTGGCACCATGAATGCAGCAAAAACAAATAATATCCAGTTCACAGACCCCGAAACAGAGCTGCTTGTCACCCTGCTAAAACAAAACATGTCAAAAGAGGAATCTGAGAAGGCCGATAAAATTATCCGGCTCATGAAAGACCGGAAGCAAAATTAACTAATAAAAGGGATGGAACACTCCACCCCTTTTGTATCTGCATATTTATTTATGATTTCTTAACATTTTCTCAAGTCTACCAGATGGAAGCTACACTTACCTCTAATAATTTATCGATCGGCGCCGGACTCTTTCCCATACCATCTGTACCCTCAAAATATTTTGCACTTGCCGATTCAAATAAAACAAACACCGTACCATCTGCAATAGCAACTTCTTCCGAACAAGGTGGCATCTCCACTTTTACCTTCGGTTCATTTGGTTTTTTGTCCAATGAAAGAAGAGAAGAATAAACTTTTAAATAAGAAGAATTATTTCTTCCATAGGAAGTGCTTAAATAAATTGATCCGTTATCATCGAATGCCACTCCCTGCACTTTACTCGGAAGATTATAGTTGCTGACTGCCGTCAGCTTATCTTCTTTTTTATCATAGCTGTATGAATACATCTCGGAATCAAAAAATCTGGTATGTGTAGCAACCCAGAGTCTGCCACCGTAGCAGGTAATGCAGGATGGTGTATTTTTCAGGCGGTATTCGTCTGACAATGCCGATGCATCAATGCAATATTCCGGCGCATCCTGTGCGATTTTTGTAATATATTCATAGGAAATACGCTCTAAGGTATTGGAATTTGAATGGCAGATCCAGACATTCTCGCCATCAAAAGCAATACCGCCAAGATGACTTTCTTTTTTCATGCCAAGTGTTACCAGATATTCGCCGCTCTCACGATCAAACACCATCAGTGATCCAAGATTTTTGCGATCTTCCGAATATGCAGTAATAAGAATATAATCCGGTGTAAAACAAAGTCCCTGCATACACTGGCTGGAACTGCTGATCAGATTATCCTTATAGTCTTTTTCCCTGGTGGAAGGCATTCCCGGAATAGAAAGATCATCCAAAAAAGTATAGGAACATTCCTTTAACTCTTTCTGACTGTTGTCACGAATCGTGCCTGTCTGATAAGAATACATTTCCACATTATAATGATTGTCAATATTTTTTGTCCATTTTGCAAAAAGAACCATATTCGCCGGACTGTCTTCATCTATTTTCGTAACTTTTCTGGAATAGCTGCAGTCTGCATACCAGCCAGCAAAATTGTAACCCATTTTAACCGGCACGTCCAGTGTAAAAGGAAGTTCTTCTTTTTGGATTGTTTTTTGATTATTGCTGCTGTTAATACCGCCATTTACCTCATATACAATGTGATACTCTGACGGATCCTGTGTATCAAAAAAATCAAATGTAACATCATCACTGGTAATGGTTTCCTTTGAAGTATCAGGGAGAATGATCATACTGCAGGCACGAACCAGTTTCGGATCGCTTACAAGAAAAATAAATACATATAAAATTACAAATAGTTCTTTGCAAATTTTTCTGCCATACCGCATATCCATTCCTCCCTGTTTTCTTTTTAATTACACACACCGGAAAATGTTACATCCAGTCTGTGTTTTTATCCTGCTTTCGGGAAGAACTGTTTCTTTCAGAAACTGTTTTATGAATTATCCGTATTATCAAGTTTGCCTGCCCTCTCTGCGATCTCCTTTTCCTGGATATCAGAAGGTGTCTGCTCATATCTTGCAAACTCATAGGAAAATGTTCCGCTTCCACCTGTCATGGATCGTAAATCTGTGTTGTATCCATATAATTCCATGTAAGGAATATCAGCTACGATCTCCTGATAACCGTGTTCCGTCGGATTCATTCCAAGTACACGTCCACGGCGTTTGTTTAAGTCTCCCATAATGTCACCTGTGTATTTGTCAGGTACAACAACTTTTAAGGATGCGATCGGCTCTAACAGAATCGGTGATGCTTCCATAATGCCTTTTTTGAATGCCTGAAGAGCCGCAACCTTAAATGCCATCTCAGAAGAGTCTACCGGATGATAGGATCCATCATATAATACTGCCTTTACTCCTACCACAGGATAAGCTGCCATCGGTCCTTTCACAACTCCTTCCTGGATTCCTTTTTCCACCGCCGGGAAGAAGTTTTTTGGAACTGCTCCGCCGACAACGCATTGTTCAAATACATATGGTGTTTCAAGATCCCCGGAAGGTTCAAAGGTCATCTTAACGTGACCGTATTGTCCATGACCGCCGGACTGTTTTTTGTACTTGTATTCCACATCCGCTTTCTTACGAATGGTCTCCCGGAATGCTACTTTTGGTTTTTTCAGTTCAATCTGAACTTTGTATCTCTCTAACAGTTTGCTTGCCACAACATCAAGGTGCTGGTCTCCCATACCGTAAAGTAGTGTCTGGCCATTTTCACTGTCATTGACTGTTTTTAATGTAAGATCTTCGAGCATCAGCTTTTGCAATGCCTGCGAGATCTTATCTTCATCTCCTTTGTTGACTGCCTTATAACGTTTATAAGTATATGGTATGGAGATCTGTGTTCTTATATACAGGATCGGGTTCGCTTTGGTAGAAAGGGAATCTGTGGTAGCTGCTTTAGTCAGCTTCGCTAACGCTCCGATATCTCCCGCATGCAGTTCCTTTACTTCCTCCGGCTTATTGCCACAGAGTACATAGATCTTTCCGATTTTTTCCTCTGTATCTTTATGCTGGTTGTAAAGAAGATCATCTGTTTTGATAACTCCCGAATTAACTTTGATCAATGAATATTTCCCAATAAACGGGTCTGCAATCGTTTTGAAAATATAAGCTGATTTTGGTTTTGCAAAATCATAGTCTGCATTGTATACCTCGTTGGACTTTGCATTGATTCCGGTGCAGGAACGTTTTTCCGGACTCGGAAGATATTTTACAATGTCGACCATCAGTGTATACATGCCGCGTGCAAGAACATTCGAACCCATCAGCACCGGAACGATGCTTCCATCGGATACATTGACACGGAGTGCCTGGCGGATCTCATCCTCGGAGAACTCTTCCCCTCCAAAATAACGATCCATAAATTCTTCACTCGTCTCCGCAACAGCCTCCATCAATGCTTCCCGGCAGATACCAAGATTCTCTTTGGAATACTCCGGCACTTCTACCTTTTCCACTTCGCCGTTATCTTTCCAGCGTTTTGCCCGCTGCTGTAATACATTGACATAACCGACGAACTGTCCGTTTTCACGGATCGGAAGATGGAAAGGTGCGATCCGCTTGCCGTATAGCTGCTGTAAATCTTCTACGACCTGCCGGTAACTTGCCTCATCGATATCCATATCTGTAACAAATACCATACGCGGCAGTTTGTATGTCTCACATAACTCCCATGCCTTCTTTGTGCCGACTTCAATGCCAGCCTTACCGGATACTACGATAATTGCTGCATCCGCAGCACTGACTGCTTCTTCTACCTCCCCTACAAAATCAAAATAACCAGGTGTATCAAGGATATTGATCTTGGTATCACCCCAGACTATCGGTATCACAGTTGTGTTGATGGAAAAATGACGTTTGATTTCTTCTTTGTCATAATCGCTGATCGTGTTACCATCGGTAACTTTTCCCATGCGTGTTGTCATCCCCGCAAGATAAGCCATCGCCTCGGCGAGACTTGTTTTACCACATCCACCATGTCCAAGCAGAACCACATTACGAATCTTGTCAGTTGTGTAAACGTTCATAGCAAATCCTCCAATACATATTTTTTAGTCGATACCTCTAAACGGCACTCGTTGTATGGTTATATTTTACTAAATTTACACGTTTATTACAACTTATTTATTCATATTTACTAACTATTTTTATATTACCCGAAATTTGTTTATATATTATGTATGCATTTTAAATAATTTATAACCATTTGCATGGAATGTTTACATAGTGTTCACATTTCATCCATACTTTGATTATTTTTTCATGCAATATGCACTTTTATACTTTAACGTGTTGACTTTCTTACAATTTATGTCTATGATAGGTAAAGAATTATGAGAACAGAACTTTAACATCTAACAGGGGGATTTCCATATATGTCACTTCAGAAAATAGGCTTTATCGGACTCGGACTCATCGGCGGTTCCATTGCAAAAAAACTGCATGCACTTCATCCGGAACTTACAATGATTGCAACTGCACACCATGCAGAAACAGTTGCCGAAGCTTATAAAGAACATTTGATCATAAACAATACACCATGTGAACTGAAGGATTTCGCAGACTGCGATTACATTTTTCTGTGCACGCCGACCAGGAAAAATATTGAATATCTGCAGCAGTTGAAAGATGTAATTTCTCCGGACTGCATCATCACGGATGTCGGCAGTGTCAAGACGGAGATCCACAGAGAAGTGATAAGACTCGGTCTTGAAGCCAATTTTATCGGCGGTCATCCGATGGCGGGTTCTGAGAAGACCGGTCTTTCTAATGCTTCAGAGACGCTTTTGGAAAATGCTTACTATATTATCACACCGACCACAAAGAGTCCTTCCCCTGCTGTGGAAGAACTGACCGGGCTGGTGCGCTCTCTCGGCGCAATTCCTCTGGTTTTAGGTTATGAGCAGCACGATTATGCGACCGCAGCGATCAGTCATCTGCCGCATGTGATCGCATACAGCCTTGTCAACCTGGTGCGGGAATCGGACGATGAAAATGAGATCATGAAAACCATCGCAGCCGGAGGTTTTAAAGATATCACGCGTATCGCATCTTCTTCTCCTGTCATGTGGGAAAATATCTGTTTATCCAATCAGGAACAGATTTTAAAATTATTGGACAACTATATCCATACATTAGAGGTAATGCGCACGAACATTGCAGATGCAGATTCCCCTGCACTGTTAGATGCCTTTACTGCAGCCAAAGATTACCGTGATTCCATCACAATCACGGCAAAAGGTGCTTTGAAGAATGTTTACGAACTGTACTTAGACCTGATTGATGAGACCGGTGGGATCGCCACCGTCGCAACGATCCTTGCGAGCAATAATTTAAGTATTAAAAATATCGGGATCATTCATAACCGTGAGTTTGAAGGCGGTGTTTTGAGACTTGAAATGTATGACGGGGAATCATTAGCGCTGGCGGTTGCACTGCTTAAGAAACATCATTATACGATTTATGAAAGGTAGGAAAATGCCGTACGGTCGGTTGATCGTACGGCATTTTATTATCGGTTGAATAGTCATTTTTGTTCATTTACAAAGTACTCATAAAACTGAGCAAATGAATGTAAGTGATCACTATTTTCTATTCTTGATACCAGCGTATCAAAGTATGCTTTTTTTGCCATCTCCATAGGTTTTTTCTTACTGTACCGTACTCTGTTATATCTGCACATTTCATGTAAATAATGGAAATGATAAACAGCTATCGTTTCTTTTATATCGTCCGGCACAGCCATTAATTCAGGATCATTTACTTTTATATTATACTTGTCGTAATATGGCTGAAAATCTCCTTCCGGTCTAATATCCGGATATAAATTACCATTTCCTAAAAGCCATGTTTCAAAACAATGATTGCAGACAAAAACTTTATATAAAAAATCTACAGCACAATTCTTCTTGTCAATATATTCCTTGATAATGTTTTCAACCTGTTTTTTTCGTTCTTGTTCATTATATTCTTCCGAATCCAAAATCACTATTAATTCATCTATTTTTCCCGGATTCAGCAGAATTGTATCTATCGTCTGGAATAAAACTCTTGTGATCAGCTGCGTAACACCTTGTCCGCTCTGCATCACATAATTATTTTCCCGAACATATGTAATATCCTGCACTCTGGTGTTTTGTATCCCCATATATTTTAACCATTCAGGCAAAACCTTTATAAAGGACTTTTCATCTTCAAGCAAAAAATAATAATTCATTTATATCTTACCTTCAAATTCCCATCTGTTTATCAAATTAAAATATGCATCATGCTGACTATGCATGATTCCATACTCTTCAGCTGTAAAATTTTTTACCGTCGCAATGTCTCTTTCAATGATCTTCCATTTCTTATTTGAAATCTGGTTTATAATTTTAGGATGATGGCTGGTAATAACAAACTGTAAATCCCTTCTTTCCCCCAATAATAGTTCTGCCAATACATCTATACAATTTACCCCTAATCCATTCTCAAATTCATCTATTAATACTAAAGAGTTTTTTGACATAGTGATCAACTCAACAATATAGTATATCGTTTTTAACATTCCATTGGATATTTCATGCTGCAATAATCTTTTTCCATATACATCTATTGCCACCATATATATTTCACGATCAGGATCCTCAACAATATCTATACTGTTAATCTCCATAAACAGCTCCTTAACCGCAGAAAAAATCTGTGCGTACATTTGAGGATAATATTCTTTTGTTATATAAATCTTTAGAGGAACAGGTAAATGGCTGAATTTTTCAAAAGGCTGTTTTTCATTTTCCTTAAAGCTTTCTTTAATCTTTGCTTTAAACATATTAAAACTTTCCTGCGCAATTGCCCCTCTCACATCCATTTCAATTTCTATTGGATATAATTTTAACATTTCAGAAATTATTGGTTTGACAAAGGCATCTTCCGAATATTGTACTAATAAACTTTCATCTTTTTTAGGTGTCGGTACCTTATCATAACCTGTCACCTGAATCGTATCAGGTGTACGCTGCATCAGTATATCACCTTTTATATTCTGAAGTTTTTCATAGGCAAAAAAATACTTTATTTCTTTTGACTCAAAAATATCCTCTGCATGATCCTGCTGTATTCTATATGACCATACATATACTTCCTCTCCAATTTGAAAACATAAAGTCGTATTATATGGTTCCAGACGTAAATTCTTATTTACAGCCAATTTCAGAGAATATTCTATCGCATTTAATATCTGGGTTTTACCAACACCAGACAGACCAACCAACAATGTGATATCATCATTAAATACAACACGTTCAATCTTTAGTCCTGTTCTTAAATTCTCGAATTCAATCCATTTCAGCTTCACGTTTAACACCTCACATGTCCTCCCTTTCTTCAACTCTGCTTAAGTATTTTGAATGAGGAGAACAAATAACCTCTTTTTCCTTTGTTATATTGTTTTATTATAATTCCATTAAAATTAATAGGCAATGATTATTCACATTGCATATTGATAGTGCTAAAAAAGCCCTCCGCCTTATGGCGGAGGACTTTTTATTACAACCGCTTGTTCTGTAATCATAGTATCAATTTCGGGTAGTAATGTCAACTTTTCTTCGTTGTAATCGTCTTTGCTTTCGACCAGCCTGAATAAATCTTTGTCGATTTTTTCCCGACCTTGACAGTCTGATACGTCCGGATGCGTACATAATATTTTTTCTTTGCTTTCAGCTTTGTAATCTTTTTGGAGGTTGTACTGTTCTTTGTAACTTTTACAGTCTTTGTCGTCTTTTTTGTAAATTTACTGCTGGTGGAATACTGGATCTCATAACCAGCGGTCTGTTTGGTCTGTTTCCTCCATTTTACCGTGACTGTATTTTTTGAAGCTGTCAGTTTGGAAATGGCTGTATTCTTTGGCAGAATCGTAAATGTCTTTTTTACGGTTCCTGTATAATTGCCTTTTAATGTCACCGTCACTGTATATTTTCCAACATTTTGTGTCTTTTTCGGATAAGTCACCTTATAATCAGTACCGTTTTTCAGCTTCTTTCCTGCCGCATCCGTAATAGTTACAGATGGTTTCTGCTTCTTTCCATTATACGTCATAGATGTTTTGGAAAGTTTTATCGTTTTTGCAGCATAAATCACTTCCGTCTGTTCTGCCCCACATACCGAACATACTGCTGTAAATGTACCATTTTTACTGGTTGTTGCACGCTTTGTCACCTTTTTGTTTTTATAAGTATGCGCTGTCTTTGGAATCGATGTAGTATCCTTGACTGCCCCACAGATACTGCAGGTTAAAGTCTTTCTTCCCGGTTCAGTGCAGGTCGGCTGTTTCGTTATGCTCTCCGTATAATTGTGCTGACAGGTCACCGTATATGCTGCAGACGCCGTTCCGGTATAAGTACCTGTACCTATGATCGTTAATGTATAAGTACCTGTACCTGTGATCTCAAACCCACCTGTCACCAGATAATCACGTCCCTCGACTAATGTTTTACCATCACATTCAACCGCTGCTGTCACACTTTTTGCCGTACCGTTATATGTGGTGTTTCCAATCGTGATCTGCGCACCGGAAAGATCTTTTGGTGTACTTCCGACAACAAAAATAACTGCATTATCGTCCGTCTCTCTCGGCTGGTAGGTCACACTCATCCTGCCATCTTCCCCTGCCACTGCCTGACGGATATCTAAAATATTGTCAGAGGCGAGCAGGTCATCTGCAGTCAGGGATCTTGCCACATAAAAATTGTAGGTATCGTTCGGCGTCAGGTTTTTGAAAGATGCCGTCTGTGTGCCGATGGCGGTGTTGGTTTCGGTGGTGTCGGCTTTGAATACGGAGACTTCCTCTTCTTCAAATAATTCTGGCTGGTCTGCTAATTCAGACTCGGGTGCCTGCTTTGTAGAGTCCACTGCTGTATCTGAAGCCAATACAGAATCCGCGGATGCTTCCTCCGATTGTGTTGATATATCAAAATCAAATTTCAGATCAGATGGGAGGGCTACACCACCGGGGATGGTAATTTGGGTTGGGGTGTATCTAGCCTTTGTCGTTCCATCTCCTATCTGTCCATCAGAATTCCATCCCCACATATACAAACTGCCGTCTTGTGTAATTGCTCCACTGTGACCTACTCCTAAACTTACTGCTATTACATGATCCAGTATCTTCGTTGGCTTATACCTATCCTCTTCCGTTCCATCTCCTATCTCTCCATAAACATTCGATCCCCACATATACAAACTGCCATCCTGTGTAATTGCTCCACTGTTACCTGTTTGTAAACTTACTGCTATTACATGATCCAGTATCTTCGTTGGCTTATACCTAACCTCTGTCGTTCCATCTCCTATCCCTCCACGACTATTCGATCCCCACATATACAAACTGCCATCCTGTGTAATTGCTCCACTGTGACTTACTCCTAAACTTACTGCTATTACATGATCCAGTATCTTCGTTGGCTTGTATCTATCCTCTGTCGTTCCATCGCCTATCTGTCCAGAATCATTCGATCCCCACATATACAAACTGCCATCCTGCGTAATTGCTCCACTGTGACAATATCCTAAACTTACTGCTATTACATGATCCAGTATCTTCGTTGGCTTATATCTGTCCTCTGTCGTTCCATCGCCTATCTGTCCATAAACATTCGATCCCCACATATACAAACTGCCATCCTGCGTAATTGCTCCACTATAATAATCTCCTAAACTTACTGATACTACATGATCCAGTATCTTCGTTGGCTTATATCTATTCTTTGTCGTTCCATCTCCTATCTGTCCAAAATCATTAACTCCCCACATATACAAACTGCCATCCTGCGCGATTACTCCACTGTGATAATCTCCTAAACTTAACACCTGTGAATAACTATTTATCCCCACATCCGGTCTTATTGTATTGATCTGATTCTCTGAATTATTTCCTGTCCCGCCTCCAACTGTCTTACACAATGTAATCCGCAAGTCATCTATCGTCTCATCCATATGGATTTCAATGTTTCTTCTGGTAGGTACATACCCATCTTTTACCGGAGTGATCGTATACCGGCTTTCCGGCAGATAGACTGATAATTTGCCAAGCATATCCGTCTTTTTCTTTACTTCCTCAAACTGTCCTGTCTGATCCGTAATCGTTACTACAGTATCCGGCAGCAGATTACCATCCGTGTCAACCACAACCAGATTCAAACGATAACTTAAATGCGGACACTTCGTCAGACCATAATCATTATGATCAATGGAATAATAAAAATCAGCGATTTTCTTCGACTCCCCAATTAAATTTATATTATAGGAAATTTTACTCAGCATTTTCACGCCTGCTTTTAGCGTAAGCTCTGCATTAATTTTTCCTTCAATACATTTTTCACAGCTATGAATCGTCTTTTCCTGTTTTAGGATTTCCGGTTTCCATGATGCATTTAACTTAATGCCCGCTTTACCTGTAAGGCTTGCAGAAGCAACATTATTACTCAAAATTTTTACACGCGGTTCTAAAGAAAGCCCCCAGTAAAAACTTCCACTGATTTTTAGTTTAGGCGTACATTTTGGCATTGTGGTCAGGCTTGTAATTCCATTGTTATCTGCCTGAATGCCAAAAGTACCACTGATATCAGCGCCGACTGCACCATTAATTTCCCACTCATATATCATAGACGGCGTCAGTTCCACAATAATACCATAAAACATATATCCCACAGACGGTAGCGGTACAGTTGCTGTAAATTTTCCTTTTGCTGTAATATCAAGGCTGCCTTTATAATCCAGCTTTAATTCCACATAACACTTGGAAAATGTAAGATATAATTTTGCAGAACATGTAATCCGCATCCACAAACCGCCTGAAATACTGTAACTTCCATCAGAATCTTTTCCTGATTTATCCAATCTGAATTTCATTGTCTTTTTGACACTTCCACTGATGTCGGCTGCTTTATACTCACTGTTCTCCGGCTCATCCGAAAGTCCCTCATATGTGGCACCATCCCCACAGGCAGACGGATCGATCGTTGCGTTTGCAAGATCATCTGATGCATCAATTTTGACATAGGAAAATACATCCTCCATTTCAATGTCATCACCGGTAATCGTAACCGTTGTTCCATTTACATCAATCGATGCAACTTTCGTTATAATAAACTGACCATCTGCATATTCATAGGAAAAAATATCTCCTTCTTCCAAAGATGTCATGTCTGTATCTGCTTTTTTGATCACATATGTATTTGTGGAATCATCTGCCGACACCACAATATTTTTTTCTGTATCAGACGGAATGATAATGGTATCGTCTCCATAGACCGCAAAATTGTTCGTATCATCATCATCCAAATTCAGTACTTTTTCTTCGTCAAAATCATCTGTTGTCTTTGCTAAAAACTCCTGCATTTCCTGTGTATACATAGAGGATTCATATACCGTACAGATCGGACGAAGTGTCTCTGTTTCAATCAGATATCCACGCACCAGATAATATTGCGGAATCGTGCCGGAATTGATCGTTACTGTTGTTTCTGTCTCTGTATTTGTTACGTTCTTTTTTCCCGAAGCCAGCATCTGATTGCCGTTCTCATCATATACTGCAACGACAAGTGTTGCATCCTGTGTTGTTTCAAAAGAAACAGATGCCTGATTTCCGCTCATATCAATCGAAAACACATTACATCCATTATTTTCAGCCTGCTCGGCTGCAACACCAGAAAATTCCTGTGCAAACATTGATCCGAAACTGTCTGTTCCTCTGACCATCAATTCTGAGGTAACCCTGGCATCCGTTTTCTCTGTCTCCTGTAACTCCTCTGTCTGCTCTTCTGTTTCCGTCTCTTTAATTTCGACAGTCTCCTCTGTTTCTGTCATATCTGCTTCATTTTCTGTCTCTGTCTGTACGATTTCAGCCGCTTGTATTTCGTCCAGTTCTGTTTCTGTACCGTCTGATCCGGTCTTTTCTGTCAGAATCTCTTCCGATTCTTCTGTTTCTTCGCTTTCCGTAACTTTACTGCTCTCTGTCCCAGACTCCTCTTCCTGTACAACTGCCGTATCATCCTGCGCAGCAAATACACTGTCCGGAAATGAAATTCCCGTCATGGTCACTGTAACAGCAAGCAGACCTGCCAGTTATCTTTTGTACATAACCCATTCCTCCCTGCAATTTTCTTTTGTGATTACATTTTCTTTTAAACTTACCGGTACTTTATCTCTATTATATAAAAGTTTCCGCTCCCTTTCAATTAATATTCCTGAATTATAAGATTTTATTCTGTCTCTTATACACATCTCCGAGCCCACGAGACTCGACGTCA
>ENA-OYYG01000703-OYYG01000703.1-human-gut-metagenome-genome-assembly--contig:-NODE-703-length-13889-cov-5.166618_pt1 | contig 13889 bp, 10 predicted proteins | sample MGYA00244061_ERZ653444 | MGnify/ENA primary metagenome ERZ653444 (study PRJEB26926, sample SAMN06165059) | human gut metagenome | biome: ENVO:00009003; feature: ENVO:2100002; material: ENVO:00002003... | reverse complement strand
CTAGTCGTCGGCAGCGTCAGATGTGTATAAGAGACAGATAATGATCTCCACGGTACTCTGACTATTTTCTTCCGTTTCGCTATCCCAGACCGAGGCCACATAATGGACCAACGCCTTCATATCCGGCACGGTCTTCATGCCGTTGCGGTAAAGTTCCAACGCTTCCGGCTCCCGGAACATATCGTCCTGCCGTTTCTTTTCCGGCAAGGAGAAGAGCATCTGCATAAAATCCTGATAAAAATACCGCAAGGTCTGGCTGTTCAGCTGATTGTTGGCCGTCAGCTTATCCAGCAGCTGGCAGGCTTCCTGCTCCATTGCCTGCGCACATCCCGCCTACAGCAGCTTCTGCCATGCACCGATCTGCGGGATACGGAACACTTCCGGCGCTTTTTCCGCTGGGCGGCCCAGCAGAATACCGCCCTTCAGGGCCACATTCTCGCTCCGTTGCTGCAGCAGCTTCTGATAAATCTCCGATGCCTGTTCAAAGGGCTGCGGCCCCTCCGGATAAAAGGCCGCTTCACAGTGGATATACTGCGCGCACGCACTTTGCAGATAATTCAGCTGCCGGGTGATATAGTCTGCCTCCAGCGGCTCCCCCACCCGGCTTTGCAGCACCAGAACGAGACACTGCTCCGCAGGGATCGCCACCGTCACACTGAGTACCTGCAGCGGCGTGAACACCTCGCTGCTCATATTTCCTACTGCCGTGCTCAGCAGGCTCAGCTCCCACGGCTCCTCGCCTTGCTTCCAGCGCAGCGGCTGCATCAGGGCAACCCAGCATTCCCGCTCCCGCCGGGGTACAAGGCTCAGTTCTTCAAACGCGGTCAGGCTGCTTCCCGGGGCGTTGCCCAACAGAAAGCCCCGCAGCATGGTCTCCACGATCTCCTTTTTCTGGTCGTCAAAAACAGCTCCCCTGCTCTGCAATTCCAGCGCCGCCCGTTCCTCTTTTACATTTTCCAGCGCACGGCTCACTGCATTCGCCACCTGCTCGTAAGGGGCGGGCTGCATGATATAGTCAAAACCGCCCAGCCGCAGTGCCTCCTGTGCATATCGGAACTCAGCATGGGCTGTCAGGAAGATGCAGCGGGTGGTCATCCCTCGCTGCCGGAGCCAGTCCAACAGATCCAGCCCGCTTTCCATGGGCATTTCAATATCGCAGAGCATGACCTCGGCCTCCTGCCGCAGCAGGCTGGCCTTGGCATCCACAGCGTTCAGAGCCGTATCCACCACAGTAAATCCCATTGCTGCCCAGTTGGTGCAGTGCAAAAGCCCCTGCACCACGGTGCTTTGATCGTCTACGATCAGCAGTTTCATGCTGTTTCTCCTTCCTTCTTCTGTAAGACCGGATCTATCGGCAGGAACAGCTCCACCCTGGCACCGCCGCCCCGGCGGTTATTGGTAAAGGCGATGGCTGCCTGCTCCCCATAGAGCAGCTGCAGCCGCCGTACCACATTGAACAGCCCGACGTGCTGTCCATTCTCCTCCTGCGGTGCTGCACTGTTCAGCTGCTTCAGATCCCCTGCCGTAAAGCCTGTGCCATTGTCCGCCACCGAAAGATCCGCCATGCAGCCCTCTTCCGTTTCGAGGAGCTTTGCAGTGATCGTGATCTTCAGTGTTTTGCCGATCATCTTGCCGTGCTTGACGCTGTTCTCCACCAGCGTCAGCAGTGAGACCGGCGGCAAGGGCAATTCACTGAGTTCCGGGTCGATCTCGCATACCACCTCCACGGGATCGTTCTGCCCCACGCTGGAAAGTTCCGCGTAGTTGCAGCACTGCTCGATCTCGGTGTGCAGAGGCGTTGTGGTCGCTGTAAAGGAGAGGATATAGCGCAGATACCGGCTCAGCAGCAGGATCAGCTGCTGGGCATCCTCGCGGCTGCCGGTCTGCACCATGGCATAGACACTTTTCAGGCAGTTGAGCACAAAGTGGGGCCGGATCTGCAGCTTAAGGGCAGTCATCTCGTTGCGGCGGGCTTCCAGCTCCTTTTCGTAACCGTCGATCTTCAGCTGGGTGATCTGGTCGATCATCCGGTTGAAGGTCTCGTTCACCTGCGTAAACTCAGCGTTGCGATAATCCACACTGGAGCGCACCGAAAGTTCACCGCGGCCGATCCTGTCCATGGTGCTCACCAACGCCGTCATAGGGGCAAAGATCTCCTGCTTCATATAAAACAGGAGAAACGGGATCGCCAGCAGAACAAAAATAGCGCCCATCACCAGCAAGATCTGATACGGCGCAAAGTCCACCCCGAAATGCTGGTAGGGAACCAGATACAATACCGTCAGCGTTTTGACCTGTTTGCGCACCACCAGTCGGCTGTCCCTGCCCACCTTTGTCAGGCAATACCCCTCACTGTTCCATTCCATCTTTGTGGGCAGAAGGTTGGCATCCCCTACCAACACATTGCCGCTGTCGTTCATCACAATGACCCGGCCGTCCAGCCCATAGTCCTCCACCAGTTCTTCAAACACCAGCCGCAGATCCACCGCTGCGGTCAGGCTGGCTTTCTGGTAGAAAACACTGCGCAGCAGGTATAGCCGCTGGCCGATGGTGCGCAGATACCATCCCTTTGTCATCATTTTATTGGTCTGGCCCGGCTGGCCGAGATACGCTTCCAGATTCAGTTTCTGCTTGAGCTGCTGGGCAGCTGCACCGTAGCGCCCCACATACAGGTTGCCCGAACCGCTGCGCAGTACCACACCCATCAGGGTATCATTGGCAGCCAATACCGCCGGGAACCCCTGTGCGATCTCATAGGCATCCAGGTAGGCGCGGGTGCGGTCGGTCTGTTCGCTTAGGCTGCGAAAGGTCGCATCGTTCAATGACAGATTGAGCAGGTAGTTTTCCACCGAATCCAGCTGATTCTCAAAATTTGTGGTAAACATATCAAGGCCGCCGGATGCCGCAGCTGCCAGCCGGTTGCGGCTATAAAGCCCTGAAAAAAAGAGCAGCAGCCCCAGCAGAATCCCAATGGGAATGGCGATTCCCAGAAAGATCATTACAAGCTGCCTGCGTAATGATGGCCGTTCCATTTATTTTCAAACCTCCTGCTGCTTGCATCCTGCGGAAAATGCGATTATAATAAAAACCGTCCAACTCGTTTCGTACAACGTCGTACCACAATCAAAAAGAAGAGGCTCCTTATGCAGGAACAGAACATTGCACAAATGCTTGAAAATCCATTCATGCAGTACAATCACATCGAGATCGTATCGGTAACGTCGGACAGCGCCGTCATGTCGCTGGACATCCGGCGGGACACCACCAACATCTACGGTTATGTGCATGGCGGCGCATTTTTCACCATGGCCGACTGCTGTGCCGGGCTGACTGCCCGCTCTGACGGACGGCAGTATGTCACCCAGAATGCTTCGGTCAATTTCATCCACAACGTCAAAGCCGGTCACCTGACAGCCCGCGGCCGAACGGTCAGCCGCCGCCGACACATCTGTGTGGTGGCTGTGGAGATCACAGACGAGACCGACACGCTGTTATTTTCCAGCACCTTTTCCATGTACTGTATCAGCGCCGAGGGCTGACTGCTCTTTCTTCCCCGCACTGCGCACGTTTTGCGTGCCGGTGCGGGGCTTTTTATTGTGCAGCGTATTCTGTCAGCGGCCCACAGCTCTCCCTGGGAACATACTCGATCGGCAGCAGTCGGCTTTCCGCCGTGGCGATCCGACCGTCCAGCTGCCCCAGCACCAACTGGATGCACTCCCGCGCCATATCCTCCATGGGCAGATAGACCACGCTCAGGCTCGGGATCGAAAACGCATCGGATTCCTCCGGGCCGTTGCCTACAGCGATCAGCCGGGGCAGTTTTTCGCCGATATATCCAGCCTCACAAAAAGCCCGCAACGCACCGTGCGCAATGGCCGAGGAACCGCAGAACACTGCGTCCGGCAGCTGCTGCTTCCACTCATGCCTCAGCCGATGCGAAACCGCCTCATAACCGCCTCGTATGCTGTTTTCACAATACCGGTTGGCCAGGATCGTCAACCCGTGTTGCGCCCCTTCCAGCCGGAACCCATGCATCCGGTTTTCCATCCCCTCAAAGACCGGGCTGCTCGTCAGAACTGCCGCCGTCTTGCATCCCTGATCGGCAAAAGCCCGCGCCGCCAGAGCACCCATCTTCAGATCATCCACATTGACGCTGCAATACCCATTGCAAACACGGTTGTACAGCACCACAGGGATCGGCAGCTGCGTGTCCTCCAAAAACTGCAGATCTGTATAGGACGCATTACAAATGATGGCAGCATGGCAGTTTGCGCCACTGGTCAGTGCCTCGCTTTCCTTCAGGTGGTCGTTGACATACGGGTAGATGACCAGCCGCACCGGACGTGCCGTTTTTTCGATCTCGGCCCGCAGACCATCCCAGAAGCGGAGCATCATGCTGGCCCGGAAATCCTGTGCCCAGAACATGGCCACCACCAGCTCATTGGCACCGCTGCCGCCCCGCAGACTCCGGGCAGCCATATTGGGCTGGTAGCCAAGCCGTGCCGCCGCCGCAAAAATTTTTTCCTGCGTGGCCGTACTGATCTTCCGCTCTGCCGCCTTGCCGCCCAAAACAATGCTGACCGTACTGGACGAGATTCCGACCTCCTGCGCGATCTGCTTGATCGTAACCATGCTCTTCCCCACCTTTTTCTGATATCAGATTTATTGTACCCGTTTCCCTGTATCTTGACAAGCCAAAAAAGCCTCTCTCATCTCAAACCAGCTGTTTTTGTGTACTCTGTATATTTTTTCTTTTTCTTTTTAGCCATTTCGACAAAGTTGCATTTCTTTTCCTCCAAACTTCGTTTTTTTCTTGACATTAGTAAATCGTTGTACTACACTCAGTACGACGATTGAGTCAAACGTCATACTGATGTTTGGCGCTGATATCACCTTTCCATTTATAAGGAGGCTATCGAATGAAGAAAGTTGCAATCGGCGGTGGCCAGGGCTTCTGGGGCGACAGCCCGGACGCGGCCATCCACATGATCCGCAATGCCGATATCCAGTATATGGGCTGTGATTATCTGGCAGAGCTGACCCTTTCCATCATGGCAAAGCAGCAGCTCAAGGACCCCACCAAGGGCTTTGCGCCCGACTTCACCACCCGCATCCTGAAGGAGGCCGGCAAGGAAGCCTGGGACAAGCACATCAAGATCTGCACCAACGCAGGCGGCATGAACATCAATGGCTGCGTGGACGGCATCCGCCAGTGGGCAGAAGGCAACAGCATGAGCGGTTATAAGATCGGTTATGTGACCGGCGATAACATCAAGGATAAGATCCCGCAGCTGCTGAAGGATGGCTGGACCTTCCCCAACTTCGACTACGACGGCAATTTCAACGATATTCTGGACAAGATCTATAACTGCAATGTCTACATCGGCCATGAGGGCATTGAGGGATGCCTGGCAGAGGGTGCCGATGTGGTCATCACCGGCCGTGCGGCTGACAGCGCCCTGTTCCTGGCTCCGCTGAAGTACGAGTTTGGCTGGGCTGCTGACGATTGGGACAATCTGGCCCGCGGCATCATGGCAGGCCATCTGCTGGAGTGCGGCGGTCAGGGTGCCGGCGGCAACTATATGTATGACTGGCGCAATGTCCCCCGCATGGACGAGCTGGGCTTCCCCATCGCAGAGCTGACCGATGATACCTTTGAGATCACCAAGGCTCCCGACTGCGGCGGCATCATCTGCGAACAGAGCTGCAAGGAGCAGTTCCTGTACGAGGTCCACGATCCTGCCAACTACCTGACCCCGGATGTCAACGTGGATATCAGCCATGCTACCATCACCCAGGTGGGTGACAACCGTGTCCGCATCGGCGGTGTCAAGGGCAAGCCCCGCCCCGACACGCTCAAGCTCTGCGTGGGTTACCACAAGGGCTGGAAGACTGTTTCCATGCTGAGCTTTGCATGGCCTGATGCCTACGAAAAGGCTCAGTACTGCGCCGAGGTCATCATGAAGAAGATGCAGCGCCGCGGCATGAAAGCCGATGACATCCACATCAGCTACATCGGCCTGAACAGCCTGCATCTGGGCGTGGCCGATATGAGCGAAGAGGCGCTGAAGAACCTGAACGAGTGTGTCCTGCGCATTGCTGTGTTCAGCGAGGACAAGAGCGAGTGCGCCAAGATCATTCCCGAGATCAGCCCTCTGCAGCTGAACGGCCCTCCGGGTGCCTCCTTCTTCGGCGGCCGTGCCCGCGTGCAGGAAGTGATGGCACTGTGGCCCACCACCGTGCCTCGCGATGCCGTACAGGTCGAAAGTCACATTCTGGAGGTGAAGTAAGATGGCAGAGATCTATCTGAACGATATTGCTCACGGCCGCTCCGGCGACAAGGGTGATACCAGCAATGTCTGTGTGTATGCACGCAAACCGGAATACTATAAGATCATTGAGCGCGAGGTGACCCCCGAAAAACTCAAAGCCTACTTTGGCGACATGGTCAAGGGCGAGATCACCCGCTACGACGTGCCCAGCCTGAACGGCTTCAACTTTGTTATGAAGCACGCTCTGGGCGGCGGTGCCACCATGAGCCTGCGTCTGGACAGCCTGGGCAAATCCATGGGCAGTGCCGTGATGCGCATGAAGATCCACGTTGAGGATGGAGAGCTGTAACATGAGTGAACATATGGCATTGGAGAACCTGACGGTTCTCGACCTGACCCGTGTGCTTGCCGGCCCCTTCTGCACCATGATGCTGGCTGACATGGGCGCAAACGTCATCAAGATCGAGGTTCCCAAAGGCGGTGACGACACCCGCGGCTATCCCCCCTTCCGTGCCAAAAATCTGAATGGCGAGCGGGAAAGCGTCTATTTTGCCAACATCAACCGCAACAAAAAGGGAATCACCCTGAACCTGAAGGCCCCTGAGGGCAAGGAGATCTTCAAGGAGCTTGTCAAAAAAGCGGATATCGTGGTGGAAAACTACCGCCCCGGCGTGATGGACAAGCTGGGGCTGGGCTATGATGTCCTGAAGGAGATCAATCCCCGCATCATCTATGCGGCGGTCTCTGGCTTTGGCTGCTACGGTCCCTACCACCTGCGCCCGGGCTATGATATTCTGGCTCAGGCCATGGGCGGTATGATGTCCATCACCGGTTCCAAGGGCGGGGAGCCTACCCGTGCCGGTTCGGCGCTGGGTGATATTCTGGGCGGACTTCATGTAACCATCGGCATCCTTGCCGCAGTCAACGCCCGCACCATTACCGGCAAAGGGCAGCGGGTGGACGTGAGTCTGATGGACAGCATGATCGCTGCCACTGAGAACACTGCCCTGAAGTACATCGAGACCGGCAACATCCCGGCCCCCATGGGCAACCGTTATGCCGCTGTTTCCCCCTACGACAGCTTCACCTGCAAGGGCGGCAAGGTCATCATTGCCGCCGGAAACCAGAAGCTGTACGAGAAGCTCTGCAATGAGGTGTTGGAACGTCCGGACATGATCACCGATCCCCGGTTCGTGGATATGCCGGGCCGTCTGGCCAATCAGGATGCCATTGCCGAGGTCATTGAGGAGCGGATCAAGGATCTGACCCCCAACGAGGCCGCCGAGCTGGTACTGGCCCACGGCATCCCCGCAGGCCCCATTATGAACATCAAGGAGATCCTGGACGATCCCCATGTCAAGGAGCGCGAGATGTTCGTGGAGATGGATCATCCCACTCTGGGCAAGGTCACCGTGAACGGCTGTGCCATCAAACTGATGGACACCAAGCCCTCTGTGCGCACTCCCGCTCCCCAGCTGGGGCAGAACAACCGGGATATCTTTGAGGGTGTTCTGGGCATGACCGAAGAGCAGTTCAACGCTCTGCACGAGAAGCAGGTGTTCTGATCTCTGACCACCTTTACACACATTATCGAGGAGAAATCACATGCTGGCAGTATTAGGATTCGTCACCATTCTGCTGGTGCTGGCACTGATCATGAGCAAGAAGGTCTCTACCCTTGTAGCTCTGATCTTTGTTCCCGCCATCACCGGCTTCATCGCAGCATTCATCAACGCCCCCAATGTCATCATCCAAGCCGCACAGGCTGCTGCCGAAAAGGCCGGAACTGCTTATGTTGAGCCGGTCATCACGTTCGGCACCCGCTTTACCAAGGCACTTTCCATCCTCAGCGCAGATTATATGGGCAAGGGCCTGAGCAGCATCGTTGCCACAGGTGTCATGTTCATCTTTGCCATCCTGTTTTTCAGTACCTGCTCGGATGCCGGTGTCTTTGATCCTATCATCAACCGCATCCTGAAGTTTACCGGCGAAGACCCCGTCAAGGTCTGTATCGGCACCTTCCTCATCGGCTGCATCTGCCATCTGGATGGCTCCGGTGCCACCACCTTCCTGATTGCCATCCCCGCCTGTATGCCCCTGTTCCAGAAGCTGAAGATGAACCTCTGGGTAGAGGCTACCATCGTGGCGCTGGCCGCCGGTATCATGAATGTTATGCCCTGGGGCGGCCCCACAGTCCGTGCAGCCGCAGCCATGTCTGGCCTGGGCTATGAAGTCACCGGCAGCGAGCTGTGGGTGGGCATCATGCCCGCCTGGATCGCAGGCTTGGCGACCTGCCTGCTCATCGCGGCTTTCCTGGGCAAAAAAGAAGCCAAGCGCATTGCTGCAGGCATCCCCGCGCAGGAGGTCACTGGTCTGACCGAAGCAAAGACCACCAACACCTCCAACGAACTGGCCCGCTCCGGCTGGCGCTGGTACTTCAATGTGGCACTGATCCTGGTCATCCTGTACATCCTCGTTACCAACCGCCTCAGCCCGGCTGTCACCTTTATGATCGGCTACTGCGTCCTGCTCATCGTCAACTACCCCAGTGTGGATCTGCAGCACAAGATCATCAACAGCCACGCACAGGCCGCATTCCTGATGGTCTCCATCGTCTTTGCCGCAGGCGCATTCACCGGTGTGGTCAAAAATTCCGGTATGCTGGCTTCCATGACCGACGCTCTGGTCTCCATCATCCCCACCAGCATGGGCACCTTCATTGCCCCCATCGTCGGCCTGTTCAGCGTTCCGCTGAGCCTGCTGTTTGACCCGGACTCCTACTACTACGGTGTTATGCCGGTCATCGCCAACGCTGTTTCCGCTATGGGCGGCAACGCACTGGCTGTGGCAAAGGCTTCCATCATGGGCCAGATGACGCTGGGCTTCCCGCTCAGTCCCCTGACGGGTGCCACCTTCCTGCTGCTGGGCCTTTCCGGCCAGGACCTGGGCGACCACCAGAAGCACACTCTCCCCTACGCATGGGTTGCATCTGCCATTATGGTCGCTGTGGGCTGCGTAGCCTGTGGGCTGCTGTTCTGAGGTCTCACCAAAAGAAACACCTTCCTCCTTTTTCACCCATTCCTTCATCCTGATTCCGAAACGTATGCCGGGCGGAGTACCCGCAGCACGCCACGGAATGCGTGCAAACCAGCAGACTTCCACCCGGTGCTCCGGGTGGTGTCGGCTGGTTTTGCCGTTTTTGAAGGATACCGTCCTGCCCTTGGGGCAGAAAGGAGTTTTCTCTTATGCCCGAGCCCATCCAGACTCCTGTTCCTGCGGCGGACGAACTGGCCGCACAGGTGCTGCTGCTGGCACAGAGTCGGTTGACTGCCGACCTGCGTTTTTTATCCTCCGCTCTGGAACAGCTGAAGCCGATCCCCGTCCCTGCGCTGGACACCCTGTTTGCCGGGGATGGCCGCTGCTTATACTATTGCCCTGAAACGCTGCTCCGCACATTCCGGGCACAGCAGTCTGTGCCCACCCGTGCCCTGCTGCATGTCACCCTGCACTTTCTTCTGGGGCATCCCTTTCAACGGCAGGAAATGGATCACCGCCTATGGAACCTTGCCTGCGACATTGCCGCAGAGGAAGTCATCCGGGAACTGGAGATCCCCTCCTGCGCCCTGCCGGATGATGCTGCACAGGACAGCTGGCGCAGCCGCCTGCGGGATGCCTGCCCTCACCTGACGGCAGAAGCCATCTATAATTTTCTGCTGGAACGGCAGTACCCCGCCGATGTTCTGGCGGAATTGACCCAGCTTTTTTCCCGGGACAGCCATGCACTCTGGTATGCTGCGCCACGGCCCGGCTCTCGTCCGGCCCCCAACGGACAGCTGCTGCCCGCCGGGGAGGATGAGGATATCACCAACGAGACCGAGCTGCGCAAAGCCGACACCCGGGACGAAACGCTGCAGCAGATGCAGCAGCGGCAGAAGGAAACCCTGCGCAGACAATGGAAGCAGCTGGCCCGCCAGGCCAAGACTGATCTGGAGACCTTCAGCCGCCGTCACGGCAAGCGTGCCGGAGCATTGATGGATGGGTTAGAGCCTGTGACCTTTGAGGAATGCGACTATACCGACTTTCTTCGCCGGTTCGGGGCACAAAACGAGGTGCTGCAGCTTTCCGAGGACGAATTTGACCTCATCTATTACACTTACGGTCTGCGCACCTACGGCAACATTCCTCTGGTCGAGCCGCTGGAATACCGGGACGACAAGCGCATCCGGGAATTTGTGATTGCCATCGACACCTCCGGCAGTGTTCAGGGCGATATCGTTCAGAGCTTTTTGCAGCGCACCTGCGACGTTCTGCGGCAGAGCGGTTCCTTCACCGAGCGGGTAGAGATCTATCTCATCCAATGCGATGCCGAGGTGCAGAGCGTGGAGCGGCTGACCAGTCTGGACCAGCTGCATGAGCTGATCCCCCGGCTGAAGCTCCGGGGCTTCGGCGGTACCGACTTCCGGCCGGTGTTCGCCTATGTAGACAGACTGCTGGAAGAGAAAAAGCTGATGAACCTCAACGGCCTGCTCTATTTTACCGACGGCGTGGGCACCTACCCGGAAAAATCCCCTGCCTACAAGACTGCCTTCATCTTTAACCGTGACGACCACATCAGCCCCCACGTTCCCAGCTGGGCCATCCGGGCTGTACTTACCACTGACAACATCCGCCTGCTTGAACCGCAGAAGACCCGAACCGAGGAGGACACCGAATCATGGATATAGCAAGTGCAAAGCAACAGATCAAAAATACCGTGCAGATCTACCTGCAGAAGGACGCTCTGGGCCGCTACCGACTTCCGCTGGTGCACCAGCGGCCCATCTTCCTGCTGGGTGCGCCAGGTCTGGGCAAGACTGCCATTATGCAGCAGGTCGCTGATGAGATGGGGCTTGGCCTTGTGAGCTATTCCATGACCCACCACACCCGCCAGAGCGCACTGGGTCTGCCTGTGATCGTAGAAAAGGAATACGGCGGCAAACACTATCAGGTCAGCGAATACACCATGAGCGAGATCATCGCCAGCGTCTACGACTGTATGCGCACCACCGGCAAAACGCAGGGCATCCTGTTTCTAGACGAGATCAACTGCGTCTCCGAGACTCTCTCCCCTGCCATGCTGCTGTTTCTGCAATACAAAGTCTTTGGTGGGCATCAGATCCCCGAGGGCTGGGTGGTGGTCACCGCCGGCAACCCGCCCCGCTTCAACAAAAGCGTCCGGGAGTTCGATGCTGCCACCCGTGACCACCTGAAGGTGATCGAAGTTGAGCCAAGCTATGAAGCATGGAAGGCCTACGCGCTGGAACACGGTGTCAGCCGCAGCGTCATCAGCTATCTGGATATCCGTCCCGAAGATTTTTACAAGGTCGAGACCACTGTGGACGGTCTGACCGTGGTAACGCCCCGTGCGTGGGAGGATCTCTCCGAGATCCTGCAGTATCACGAGGAGCTGGGCCTTGCAGTCAGCGAAGAGCTGACCACCCAGTATCTGCAGAACAAGCAGGTCGCCCGGGATTTTGCCATCTACTACGAACTCTACCAGAAATATCGTCAGGCCTACAATATTGATGCCATCCTGCAGGGTGTGTGGGATGAGGATGTTCTCACGCAGGCACGCAGCGCCAAGATGGACGAGCGGATGAGCCTTGTCAGCCTGCTGCTGGAAGCCGTGTTCCTGCAGATGGAACGCTGTACCCTGCGCCACGATGCGCTGTGTCTTATCGTGGCCACCCTCAAAGCCCAGCGCGGGACGCTGGATGTTCCCGGCGATGCCCTGACCGCCCTCGCCGGGCTGGAGGACAACTGGCGCGCCGAAGCCAACAAAGCCCCCTCTGCCCGGCAGAAGGTCTATCTCGATCTGCTGTCGCTGACTGCCCAATGGCACGGAGAACTTTCCGGCTCCACCCCCTTTGCCGCCCTCAAGGCCTGCTATCAGCGCTCGGTCGCCGACCTGCAGGCTGAGGTCGCTGAAACTCAGAAGAAGCTTGGCGATCTGCTCCGTTTTTTACAGGAAGCCTTCGGTAAGGGAACGGAGCTGAGCATGGCGGTAAACGATCTGACCGTAGCCCCCGTAGCCACCGCATTTCTGGGGCAGTTTCTCAGCACCGATTACTTTGCAGCCAGCCGGGATCTGCTGCTGCACCGGCAATCGGAGCAGCTGCTGCACCAGATCGATCTGACAGGACTGGTGTAAAATGGAACTGCTGCAATTTGAAGTAACCAACGCCGGAACGCTGGGCAGCCGCTGGACACCCCCCGCCCCGGAAACAAAAAAGGCCTCCTCCCTGCCCGGAGCCGCACTGGCAGCTCTCTTGCAGGAGGAGGATGACGAGGATGATTGGGGCGGCGATGCTCCCGACATGAGCGCAGAGTTTGCACGGCTCGGCCATCTGAACGAAGAGGCCGACACCGATGCCCTGCCCCTGACAGCCGATTTTGCCCCTCAGCCGGACGGCTCTCTGGCGCTGGTGCGCTGGCCCCGGCTGGCACGGCCTGCTGTGGTACCCGACACTGTAGAAGGCCGCACTGTCACCGCCATTGCCGCTACCGCCTTTGCTGCCAGCCATCTGGATGAGAGCTGCTTTGCGCAGTTCGGGCAATCGCCTATCAGTTTCAGCATATTTTGTATGCGAATGGGCCGCGCAGTCACCACCGAAACGCTGGACGAAGGCGGGCCGACTTCCGTCACACTGCCGGACAGCATCACTCACATTGGTCCCTACGCGTTCTACCACTGCACAAATCTGACTTCCATCACCCTGCCGGATGCCATTTCCGCCCTGCCTGCCGGTGTATTCGGCGACTGCAGCCGCCTTACCAGCGTCCATCTGCCGGAGCAGCTGCAGGCTCTGGGCTATCTGCCCCACCCCACGGATCAGATCATGCCGGATGTCGGCACGTTTGCCGGGTGTCATGCCCTGAAACAGCTGACGCTGCCTCCACAGCTTAAAATGCTGGGCGCTCACAGCTTCAACAGTTCCGGTCTGGTAACCCTGACTACACGGGATGCTGGGTGTGAAAATTGGAGCCGTACTGTCACTGTGGCTGTGTCTGCATTTGACCACACTGCCGCACTGCTCTGGCTGGAAAAGGCCGATGTTTCCGGCCATGTGGTGGCGCGGCTGGGTCTACCCGTGGCCCGGGATAAAATTCTGGCAGGCGATGCCAAATTCGGAGCCATCCTGCGGGTACCGGTGCTGTTCTTCACCCAGCCGATGCCTTACTTTGACCAACTGGCCCGGGACGCGTTCCGGCTGGATTTCTCGGCCCGTATGGCGCTGGCTCGGCTGGAAGCCTCTGCTGGACTGTCTCTAGCTGACCGTCAGTGGTACTGCTCCGTTTTGGTACAGTATTTTGACCATGCCGCGCAGTTCATGCCCTACCCGCCTCAACAGGCTTACGCAGAGCTGTTCCGCTTCCTCTGCCGCACAGACCTGCTCACCGCATCTGATGTCAGCACTCTGCTTCGGATGGCCGGAGCACTCGCCCTTCCCGCCGAGCTCATCAGCGAGATGATGGAGGTGCGCACCCGTCGGTTTGAAACAGTCACCGGCTTTGAGGATCTGGAGTTGGATCTGTCTCTTATACACATCTCCGAGCCCACGAGACTCGACGTCATCT
>ENA-OYYG01000684-OYYG01000684.1-human-gut-metagenome-genome-assembly--contig:-NODE-684-length-14099-cov-5.553546_pt1 | contig 14099 bp, 10 predicted proteins | sample MGYA00244061_ERZ653444 | MGnify/ENA primary metagenome ERZ653444 (study PRJEB26926, sample SAMN06165059) | human gut metagenome | biome: ENVO:00009003; feature: ENVO:2100002; material: ENVO:00002003... | reverse complement strand
GAGATGTGTATAAGAGACAGGACAACAACACAGTTACGGGAAAAAGCATTTATATAGAAGAGAAAAGCCGGAAAGGAAAATGGAAAACATCTCCTTTGGCAGGATTCGCCAGAAAACGTTCTGTTTATACAGACGGACAGAATCCTTTCCGGGACGGCACGGCACGCTTCGCCGCAACGGAAAAAAAGCCTGAAAAGGCTTTTGCACAATGGATTCCCGATATTCCCGAAACAGGGAAATATGCCGTATACGTTTCTTATCAGACATTGCCGGGAAGTGTAAGCGATGCCAAATATTTGGTTTTCCATAAAGGCGGAGTGACCGAATTCAAAGTCAACCAGCAAATGGGCGGAGGTACATGGGTTTATCTGGGCACTTTTGAATTCGACAAAGGAACCAACGACTACGGAATGGTAGTATTAAGTAATGAGAGCAAACAAAAAGGAGTAGTGTGCGCCGATGCCGTCCGCTTTGGAGGAGGCATGGGAAATATTTCGAGAGGAGGAAGCATCAGCGGTCTTCCACGCTACCTGGAAGGAGCACGTTATGCAGCACAATGGGCGGGAATGCCCTACGGTATATATAGTCCCGCCGAAGGGAAAAATGATTATACCGACGACATCAACAGCCGCAGCCGGGTTATCAATTACATGAGTGGCGGTTCTGTTTACAATCCGCAGGAACAAGGTTTGGGAGTGCCGTTTGAAATGACTTTCGGACTGCACAGCGATGCCGGCTTCTCCAAAGAAGATGAGCTAATCGGGACATTGGGCATTTATACCACCGGCAGCAATAATGGGAAATTAAACGCCGGAATCTCCCGCTATGCTTCCCGCGACCTGGCAGACATGGTGCTGACCGGACTGCAACGGGATATCTCTGCCGGATTTGGTATTCAATGGCCGCGCCGCAGCCTGTGGAACCGCAATTACAGCGAGACACGCCTGCCGGGTGTTCCATCCATGATTCTGGAACTGCTTTCCCATCAGAACTTTGCCGACCTTAAACTGGGACACAATCCCCGGTTTAAATTCACGGTTGCACGTTCGGTTTATAAATCAATCCTAAAGTATACAGCCACTATGCATGGCACTGACTATGTGGTACAACCATTGCCGGTGAGCAATTTTTCAATAGCCGAAGGAAGCAAGAAGAACACATTCCGTCTGAGCTGGCAGGCAGTAGACGACCCGCTGGAACCTACGGCAAAGGCCCGGGAATACATTGTGTACACCCGTTTGGGACATGGTGGATTCGACAATGGTACGTTGGTTCGCGATACGAAATATACTTTCGAAGCCGAACCGGGACTGGTATACAGCTTCAAAGTCACAGCCGTCAACCGTGGAGGAGAAAGTTTCCCTTCCGAAATTCTGTCGGCCTATAAAGCCAAAAAGAGCAAAGGAACTGTTTTAATAGTAAATGCATTCGATCGCCTAAGCGGTCCCGCTACCATAGAATCGAATTTTATACAAGGATTTGACTTAAAGACAGACCCGGGAATACCTTATATAAGCACACCGGCCTATTGCGGTGCACAACAAAGTTTTGACCGAAGCCGCATCGGACGGGAAACAAAAGACGGACTGGGATACAGTGGCAGTGAGCTGGAAGGAATGCTGATAGCCGGAAACACGTTTGATTATCCTTTCATACACGGCAAAGCCATACAATCCGCCGGAGGATATTCCTTTGTCTCATGCAGCGACGAAGCAGTGGAAAACGGATTTGTCCGACTGACAGACTATCCGGTCACAGACCTCATTATGGGTGCGGAGAAACAGGCATTCTCCCCTATCATGCAACAACTTATCACGGATTATTGTCGCCGTGGTGGAAACATATTGGTCAGCGGTTCTTATATCGGCAGCAACATGAACAGTCCTTCGGCACTCGGCTTTACCGAGAACATACTGAAATACAGTTTTGGCGGAAGCATGGGCGGAAAAACATCAGGCACTATTTACGGTGCCAACACCCATTTTACAATTCCCTGCACCGTGAATGAAAAAACGTATGCCGTACCTGCCCCCGACTGCCTGACTCCTGTCACACCGGCTTATTCCACATTTATATACACTCCCGGCAATTACAGTGCCGGCATTGCCTACAAAGGCAATTACCGCACTTTCGTATTGGGCTTCCCTTTCGAAAGCATCGAAGGAGTGCAGCAACGGACACGGATAATGAGTGCCATATTAGGTTTCTTCGGAAGCAAATAAGGATTTTCTATGAAAATAAAGAAGCAAATTAGAGGTTATTTCATAAAAACACCTAACTTTGTCCGTATAAACCATTAAAATAAGGACTATGTACACTATACAAACAAATGCCTCAGGCACACGTTGCATGGAAATTTCGGAAGAAAACCTGCAAACAATCGAGAAATACGCTCTATTTCAGCACTTAATAGACAGTAACGGCATTGTAGATGAGTCTGTACTGGAAAAATTAAAACTGAATATACGCTCACTGATTACCAGTGAAGAGGGAAACAACAAAGAGTTGCTCGACCTTTGCATAGATGTAATTTATCATAATAACATGAAAGCCTTCGGGCTTCATCAATTGATTTTGCTCTACATCCGCTGGGAAAAAGAAAAGAATCAGGATGATGAAGAAGGAGGCCAAAAAGAAGAATAAAAAGGATTTGAAAGAACATAAACTTACAGATTGGCTGCCGACAACAAAGAAAGAAGTTGAGCTGCGTGGATGGGATGACCTGGATGTTATCTTATTTAGCGGAGATGCGTATGTAGACCATCCTTCTTTCGGACCGGCCGTTATCGGAAGATTATTAGAGGCACAGGGACTAAGAGTAGCCATCGTGCCTCAACCCAATTGGCGTGATGACTTGCGCGATTTCAAAAAGCTGGGACGACCACGTCTTTTTTTCGGTGTATCTGCCGGATGTATGGACAGCATGGTGAATAAGTACACAGCCAATAAACGTTTACGCAGTGAAGATGCTTATACACCGGACGGTCGTCACGATATGCGTCCCGAATATCCCAGCATTGTATATACACAGATTCTTAAAAAACTATACCCGGATGTGCCTGTCATCTTGGGAGGTATAGAGGCTTCCTTACGCCGCGTCACCCATTATGACTATTGGCAGGATTGTGTGCAGAAGTCTATTTTAATAGATTCGGGAGCAGATTTGCTCATTTATGGAATGGGGGAAAAGCCGATTACAGAACTTTGCAGAAGGATGAAAGCACTGACGGCTGCTGCCGGACAGACACACGGGTCTGCTCCTATAGCAGCCGGTCTTCCTGTTCCACATGATATCTTACAAACAGCCTACATAATCCGTAAGGAAGACCCCGTGTGTCCGCTCCAAAACATCAGCACATCATCCGAGCACAGTAAAGAAAAACCGGATATCATCCTCCACTCTCATGAAGAGTGTCTGAAAGATAAGAAGAAACAAGCCGAAAACTTCCGCTTCATCGAAGAGGAAAGCAATAAATACGAAGCTTCCCGCATCCTGCAGGATGTGGGAAACAAGACCGTAGTGGTCAATCCTCCCTACCCCCCCATGACACAGGGCGAACTGGATATGTCTTTCGACTTGCCATACACCCGGCTGCCCCATCCCAAATACAAAGGGAAACGCATCCCGGCTTATGATATGATTAAATTCTCCGTCAATCTCCACCGGGGATGTTTCGGCGGATGTGCTTTCTGTACCATTTCTGCCCACCAGGGAAAGTTCATAGTCAGCCGAAGCAAGGAAAGCATCCTGAAAGAAGTGAAAGAGATTACAGAAATGCCTGATTTCAAAGGTTATCTGAGCGATTTGGGAGGACCGAGTGCCAATATGTATGCCATGCACGGAATGGATGAAAACAAATGCCGCCGTTGCAAACGCCCGTCCTGCATCCATCCCAAAGTATGTCCGAATCTGAATACCGACCATCGCCCGCTGCTCGACATCTATCGCTCGGTAGATGCCATACCGGGAATAAAGAAAAGCTTTATCGGAAGCGGTGTACGTTATGACCTGTTGCAATACCAAAGTAAAGACCCGGCGATAAACCGAAGCACAGCCGAATATACACGCGAGCTGATAGCCAAACATGTGAGCGGACGACTGAAAGTTGCCCCCGAACATACCAGCGATCAAGTATTGCATATCATGCGGAAGCCTTCGTTCGCACAATTCTATGAATTCAAGAAAACATTCGATAAAGTGAACAGAGAGCTGAATCTGAAACAGCAAATCATTCCTTATTTTATAAGCAGCCATCCCGGATGCACAGAAGAAGATATGGCAGAGCTGGCAGTTATCACCAAAAGGTTGGACTTCCATCTGGAACAGGTACAGGACTTCACTCCCACTCCCATGACCATTGCTACCGAAGCCTGGTATACAGGCTATCATCCCTATACTTTGCAACCGGTCTTTTCTGCCAAGACGCAAAAGGAAAAATTGGCGCAACGAATGTTCTTTTTCTGGTATAAACCCGAAGAACGCCGTGCCATCATCAATGAATTACGCAAGATAGGCCGCAGTGACTTGATAGATAAATTGTATGGGAAATAACTATTCCCATACAATTTATTATTTTATCATCCGGATACTTAGATGAATCCGGGTAATTTTATCGCTTGAAACGGTAAAATTCTTCCGCTACCCGAAAAGCCTCCCTCCGGCAACCCCGGCATATTCCATAAACCTGATAACCCACAATATTCCAACTGGTTCTCTTTTTCCCTTAACAAATAAAAAAGTGGTCCTATACCTTTGAATATCACTTATTTTTTTTATCTTTGGGAAGTAACTTCTAAATCAATACTGCGTATGGAAACCTATCTTTTCTGGATTGTACCCATCGCCTCTTTATTGGCGTTGGTACTCGCTTGGTATTTCTACAAACAAATGATGCGTGAAAGCGAAGGAACTCCTACAATGGAGAAAATCGCTCTGTATGTACGTCAAGGCGCCATGTCCTATCTCAAACAGCAATACAAGGTAGTGGGAATGGTATTCCTGGGGCTGGTTATTCTATTCTCCGTTATGGCTTACGGCTTCCATCTGCAAAACGCTTGGGTGCCCGTTGCCTTCCTTACCGGCGGTTTCTTCTCCGGGCTTTCCGGCTTTTTGGGAATGAAGACCGCAACGTATGCTTCAGCACGTACCGCCAATGCAGCCCGTAGCTCTTTAAACAAAGGTCTGCGTATCGCTTTCCGAAGCGGAGCAGTCATGGGACTGGTGGTGGTAGGACTCGGCCTGTTTGATATTTCGTTCTGGTATCTATTGCTGGATAAATGTATTCCGGCAGACGTCATGAATCCATCTGCCAAATTGTGTATCATTACCACCACCATGCTGACATTCGGTATGGGAGCCAGCACACAGGCTTTATTTGCACGTGTCGGAGGAGGAATTTATACCAAAGCAGCCGATGTGGGTGCCGACCTTGTAGGCAAAGTAGAAGCCGGCATCCCCGAAGACGACCCACGCAATCCGGCAACCATTGCCGACAATGTAGGTGATAATGTTGGCGATGTAGCCGGTATGGGGGCAGACTTGTACGAAAGCTATTGCGGCTCGATTCTCGCCACCGCTGCATTGGGGGCTGCTGCCTATATAGGTACAAACGATACAACCATGCAATTTAAAGCTGTTATCGCACCAATGTTGATTGCTGCTGTAGGCATTCTCCTTTCCATTATAGGAATCTTCTCCGTCAGAACAAAAGAAAATGCAGGCATGAAAGAGTTATTAGGCTCACTGGCTGTCGGAACAAACTTAAGTTCTGCTTTAATAGTCGTTGCAACTTTCCTTATCCTTTGGATACTGAATTTACAAAATTGGGTAAATATCTCATTTGCCGTAGTTATCGGATTAATAGTAGGAATTATCATCGGGCGTTCTACCGAATATTACACTTCTCAATCATATAAACCAACACAGCGTTTGGCCGAAAGCGGAAAGACCGGTCCGGCCACCGTAATCATCTCAGGTATCGGGCTGGGTATGGTATCTACCACTATCCCCGTCTTGGCGGTAGTAGTCGGAATTATCCTTTCTTATTGGCTCGCATCAGGTTTTGATTTTGCCAATATTTCCATGGGACTGTATGGTATCGGAATTGCCGCTGTAGGAATGCTTTCCACCTTGGGCATCACTCTTGCTACTGATGCTTACGGTCCGATAGCCGACAATGCCGGAGGCAATGCAGAAATGAGTGGATTGGGTGAAGAAGTGCGCAAGCGCACAGACGCCCTCGATTCGTTGGGTAATACGACAGCCGCAACCGGAAAAGGATTTGCCATCGGTTCTGCAGCGCTCACAGGTCTGGCACTGCTGGCATCATACATAGAAGAAATACGTATCGGACTGACTCGATTGGGACAAACAATTTTAGAACTGCCCAACGGCATTACTGTTGAAGTACACAATGCAAGTTTCACCGATTATATGCTGTACTATGATGTAACACTGATGAATCCGAAAGTTCTTTCGGGAATTTTTATCGGTAGCATGATGGCATTTTTATTCTGCGGACTGACAATGAACGCAGTAGGACGTGCAGCTGCCCACATGGTGGAAGAAGTACGCAGACAATTCCGGGAAATAAAAGGGATTCTGACCGGTGAAGCCGAACCCGACTACGCACGATGTGTACAAATTTCAACCAAAGGTGCACAACGAGAAATGGTATTCCCATCTCTACTGGCTATTATTGCTCCCATTGCCACCGGACTCTTATTTGGTGTTCCGGGAGTAATCGGACTGCTGATTGGCGGTTTGTCATCCGGTTTTGTTCTCGCCATTTTCATGGCAAATTCGGGCGGTGCATGGGATAACGCCAAGAAATATGTGGAAGAAGGCAATTTTGGCGGCAAAGGCAGTGAAGTACACAAAGCGACTGTCACCGGAGACACAGTAGGAGATCCGTTTAAAGATACATCCGGTCCAAGCCTGAATATACTTATTAAATTAATGAGTATGGTAGCCATTGTTATGGCAGGATTAACCGTAGCCTGGAGTTTGTTCTAAACCGATTACAGTCTCATTTGGTAAGCTTAAATTCCGGTTTTATTAGTATATCAACATATTTTTGTGAAAAAACGTGTTGATATATTATTTTTTTATACCTTTGCAGAATCACCAAAATATTTTTAAAAATGGGACTATCAAATTTAACAAAGAAATTCTTAATCTGTGCATTCTCTCTTTGCACAGTTAGTTCTTTTGCTCAGGAAGTGAAAGAAGAAGGTAAAGTGGTGTTCAACCCTCATTGGTTTATGCAAATTCAAGGCGGTGCCAGCCATACTTTGGGTGAAGCTAGTTTCTCGGATTTGATATCACCAGCTGCACAAGTTACAGGGGGTTACCAATTCAGCCCGTTATTTGGTCTGCGTGCCGGAGTAAGTGCTTGGGAAGCTAAAGGAGCATGGGCTTCTCCTTCCACCGTGTATAAATATAAATTTGTACAGGGCAACGTAGATGCTATGTTGGACTTAAGTGCTTTATTCTGCAAATTCAATCCCAAACGTGTATTCAATGCTTATGGTTTCTTAGGAGTAGGTTTCAACCATGCATTTGACAATGACGAAGCTGTGGCTATCAACGCACAGGGACATGAGTTAAGATATTTATGGAATGACAGCAAAAACTTTATTGTAGGACGCGGAGGTTTAGGCGCAAACATTCGTTTGAGCGACCATGTATTCGTCAACTTAGAAGTAAATGCCAATGCGTTATCCGATAAATACAATTCAAAGAAAGCAGGTAATGCAGACTGGCAATTCAACGGATTGGTAGGTTTCACATTCAAGTTTGGCAAGACTTACAAGAAGACAGAACCTGTTTATTATGAACCGGCTCCAGCTCCTGCTCCTAAAAAAGAAGAGCCTAAACCGCAACCGGTTGTAAAGGAAGAGCCCAAACCTGTAAAAGTTGAAGCATTGACAGAAAACATCTTCTTCGTTATCAACTCTTCTAAAATTAAAGAAGCCGAACTGGGTAAAGTAAACAGCATCGTGGACTATTTGAATAAATATCCTAATGCTAAAGTAACTATCACCGGTTATGCAGACGTTCAAACTGGTACTGCCGCTTACAACAAAACTATCTCGCAAAAACGTGCCAACGCCGTTGCAGAAGCTTTGAAAGCCAAAGGTATCACTGAAAACAGAATTAATGTAGATTACAAAGGTGACACAGTTCAGCCGTTCTCAACAGCTGAAGAAAACCGTGTTTCTATTTGTATTGCTGAATAATCAATAATAACCTACTCTGCAAAAAAGAGGCAGTCCCTACACAGCGAGACTGCCTCTTTTTCTTTTCCCAAACGATGCGGAAATCTTACAGATTATTTTTATTCAAAATATCACATTGGCATTTCTCCAATACTTGCACGCATTTCTTCAAATCATTAGGACGTATAACCACATTTGCCGTATCACCCTGAGCAAAAGCATACATGTATTCAATAAAGATTTGTTCGACAGCCAGACATTCCAGGATTGCCGACAACGAACCTGCTACATTCGGGCAACTGATACATACCACATCGGTCAGCATTACAGCAAAGTTTTCTGCACGGAGCACTTCCACTGCTTTATCGACATCAGAAACAATCAGACGAAGGATTCCAAAATCTGTAGACTCAGCCATGCTGAACGCGTGCATATTAATGTCATACTTCGCCAACGTCTTTGCTACATCATTAATTCTTCCGGTTTTATTTTCCAGAAAAACAGATAATTGCTTAATTGTCATATTGCGTAAAGTTTTTATTTTAATACTCGTTTATCTATCACGTGCTTGCTCTTTCCTTCACTACGACTGATACTGTTCGGCTCCATCAGTTTAATATCCGCACTGATAGAAAGCACACTCTTTAATTTGTCACTCAATGTCTTTTTCATGGCAAGCATACGTCCTAAATCATCTGAGAAGAAGTCACGACGAACCTCCACCTGAACCTGAAGAATATCAAGATTATTTTGCCTGTCGACAACCAGCATATACTGAGGTTCAAATTCAGGCATTCCCAAAATAACACTTTCCACTTGTGAAGGAAAGACATTGATGCCACGAATAATCAACATATCATCACTACGTCCCATGATGCGGCTCATACGAACACTGGTACGACCACAAGCGCAAGTACCCTCCATCAACGAACATAAATCCTTTGTGCGGTAACGCAACAACGGCATTCCCTCTTTGGTGAGCGTAGTGAATACCAATTCACCCTGCTGCCCGCTGGGAAGTTGTTCCAATGTTTCAGGATTGATTATTTCAGGGTAGAAATGGTCTTCATTGATATGAGAGCCATTTTGTTCCTGGCACTCGAAGGAAACGCCCGGTCCCATGATTTCGCTCAATCCATACAGATTATAACCTTTCAAGCCCAACCGCTCTTCTATTTCCTTACGCATATTGTCTGTCCAAGGTTCTGCACCAAAAGCACCGATACGCAATTTTATATCATCTTTGGTAAGCCCCATTCGTTCCACCGTTTCTGCCAGATAAAGGGCGTATGATGGAGTACAAGCGATACCGGTTATACCTAAATCACGAATCAGACGCACATGCTTTTCAGTATTTCCCGTAGACGCCGGAATAACCGTTGCACCTAAATTTTCCACACCATAATGAGCACCCAAACCACCGGTAAACAAGCCATAGCCATAACTCACCGAGAACGTATCTTCCCGGGTCACCCCATAAGCGGCAAGACAACGAGACATTACTTCCGACCATACAGATAAGTCACGACGGGTATAACCTACAATAGTAGGATTTCCGGTAGTGCCCGAAGAGGCATGTACACGCACTATTTCAGAAGCAGGAGCAGCTTGAAGCCCATAAGGATAATTATCCCGCAAATCCTGTTTGGTAGTAAAAGGAAGTTTCACGATATCATCAATGCTACGGATATCATCGGGAGACAAATCCATCTCCTGCATCTTATTACGATAGAACGGGACATTATGATAGACCAGTGCAACCAATTTCTGCAAACGCTTGCTTTGAAGCGCATGCATCTCATCCCGACTCATACATTCTTTATTTTTGTTCCAAATCATAGTAATAGATTGATTTTATTTGTGTTAGTCTTTCATCTATCATGGATGGTCTTCATGGAAAGCTTTCATACGTTCTTCCATGACAGGATACAGCTCCTCTCTCATTCTTGATGTGCAAGCCCGCACACCTTCCTGCTCACTTCCGGTAGTGGAAAGAGAAATACTGCTCACACCATAATACAACAATTCACGCAGCAACTCACCACCTTTCATCTTGCCATAACCGATAGTGAAGAAAAATCCGTCTCCAACCACCTGAGTCGCATCATAATCATAAACAATGTGGAAACCGTTGTCGGTAAATATCTTCTTCATGCGTTCGGCACGACGGGCATACTCACGCGTATCCTCCACAAAATTAATCTTACCTTCGGTAGACAAACGGAGCATCTCTGCATAAGCATATTGAGTAGATGCCGTACAACCTGAAGTTATCATATAAAGAATGGAAGCTATCAAAGTAGGTCCGAAGACACCTGCATCTTTATAACGTTCTGCCAATGCCGGATACTGTCGGTCGAACAACTTATCACTAATACATGTCAATGCCATACGCTGACCCGCATAACTGAAAATCTTGGAAGAAGACAACATCAGAATATAATTATCCGTATAATGCGCTACTGTAGGAGGATAAGGCGGCTCAAACGGATGTCCCAAATCACGACGGAAATCCATGCAGAAATAAGCCAAGTCCTCCATCACAATCACATCATATTTTGTTGCCAGTTCACCGATAATAGCCAATTCTTCCTCTTCCAGACAAATCCATGCCGGATTATTCGGATTGGAGTATACGATAGCAGCAATTTCGCCCGTGCTCAACATGCTTTCCAATTTATCATGCAAAGCAGCCCCCCGATAAGCATAAATATCAAATTCTTCCCACTGCACCCCTATAATGCGAAGTTGGGATTTCTGAATCGGAAATCCGGGATCGATAAACAATACTTTATTTTTTCCGGAAATGCGCTGCGTACAAGCAATAAACGAACCGAACGAACCTGCAACCGAACCCGTAGTCGGCACACAGGCACGCGGAGAAATTTCTACATTCATAAATGCCTTTACAAAACGAGAAGCTTCATTCTTTAATTCAGCCACACCCGCAGCGGCCGGATATTGTGAACCGACCCCCCGGTCGAGCGCTGCTTTCTCGGCCTCTATACCTATCTGATTGGCAGGAAGCCCCGGAGAGCCTTGATCCATCCGAATAAAAGGAATACCGGTTTCTTTCTCCAAATATTGAGCAACCAACAGCACATCGCCGATAGTTGCCTGTGAGAGGTCGGCAATATGCAGTTCCGACACAGCTCTTTCTACCAATTCTTCACTAAATATTTTCATAGCATCCTACCGATTCTTTGCCGCTTCCAAACCTATATCAAAAGCCCGCTTATTCATTTCCACTATCTTCTCACCTTTAGAAGCGAACACCCGACCGATACTTTCGCGCAGTTGTTCAGGTGACAGAATTCCAATAAATTTAGCAGCCATGCCCAACAAGATGACATTCGCACATTTCGGCATATTATTTTCCTTCGCTATATCTTCTATTTCCAGTTTGGCTACACGCGGAAGACTATTCAGCGTCTTCATCAATTCTTCCTCATCGGGATAATTGGGAATATTCTTAAACGTATTTGCAGAAGTAACCACCCATCCTTCTTTTTCCAAATAAGGCAAATAGCGCAAAGCCTCCATAGGCTCCATAGAAATAATCAAATCCGCTTCCCCCAATGAAATGAGATCTGAATGGATTGTTTCGTCCGAAAGACGGAGATTAGACTGCACATCACCTCCCCGCTGACTCATACCGTGCACTTCGGCCTGCTTCAAGTTAAGACCTGCAACAGTTGCGGCTTCGCCTATAATAGTAGCGATAGTGAGGATACCCTGTCCTCCTACCCCTGAAAGTATAATATCTTTTCTCATGCCTTTTCTACTCTTTTCTGTCTCAATTTACGATTTAAAGTCTGCACACATTCACGGCGCGGAATGATAACAGACACTCCTTTATATTCTATTTCTTCACGAATGATACGAGTTATTTCCTCCATATTCTTAGGCAACGGAACCACCACTCGTACATGTTCGGGTTCTACCCCCAATCCCAGACAAATAGCTTCAAACTTATTTGTACCTGCCGAATCCTGTCCGCCGGTCATGGCTGTAGTCAGGTTGTCGGAAATAATAATCGTGATATTCGCTTTATCATTGACGGCATCCAACAATCCGGTCATGCCCGAATGAGTAAAAGTAGAGTCACCGATAACAGAAATAGCAGGAAAAACGCCTGCATCCGCAGCACCTTTTGCCATAGTAATAGAAGCCCCCATATCCACACAACTGTCGATAGCACGGAACGGAGGTAATGCCCCCAAAGTATAACAACCGATATCACCAAAGATACGTGCACCGGGATATTCTGCAGCAACCTTATTCAAAGCATCATACACATCACGGTGTCCGCATCCCTGACATAAAGCCGGAGGACGAGGCATCACCACCTGCGGAGTGACAAAAGGAGATTTGGTAGCCCAACCGATAGCATTACCCACATTGTCAGGAGTCAATTCACCCGTACGGGGAAGATCACCGGTCAAACGACCTTTCACTGTATAATCGCTAGAAAGAAGAGCTTTCACCTGTTCTTCGACAAAAGGCTGTCCATCTTCTACAACCAGAATATATTTGCAACAATCAGCCATCTTCTGAATCTCTTCTGCCGGTAAAGGATATTGTGATACTTTTAATACAGGAACAGGTGAATCGTCTGTGTCACATTCTTTCACATAATTATATCCGATACCGCAAGCTATAATACCAAACTCATAAGAGCTGTCAGGATTGAAATTTTCCAAACCATTGTATGGCGACTTTCTTGAAACCTTTTCCAGCTGTTCTTGCTTCTTTATCAAAGCAGCATATTGATTGCGCGCAATGGCCGGCAATAGCACCCAATGGGTACGTTCACTGTCAGGATTCAGTTGGTTTTCTTCCCCTACTTCCCCCACTTTCACACCGGCACGTGAATGTGCCAAACGAGTAACGACACGCATCAATACCGGCAACTTCAATTCTTCCGAAAGTGTATAGGCATCATTCATCATATCATAAGCTTCTTGTTGGTTTGACGGTTCCAAAATGGGAAGCATCGCAAACTTTCCATAAAAACGGGAGTCCTGCTCATTTTGTGAAGAATGCATGGAAGGATCATCAGCAGCCAACACCACCAGTCCGCCGTTCACTCCCGTAATAGCCGAATTGACAAAAGCATCGGCAGCCACATTCATACCTACATGCTTCATGCAGACCAAAGCACGCTTGCCTGCATAAGACATGCCCAAGGCAGCCTCCATTGCCGTCTTCTCATTCGTACACCACGTACTATGCAAATTTCTTTCCTGTGCCAGCTTATTATTTTGAATGAATTCCGTAATTTCTGTAGACGGTGTTCCCGGATAAGCATACACACCCGATATTCCGGCATGTATCGCTCCCAAGGCAATCGCTTCATCGCCCAACAATAATCTTTTTTCTGCCATTATCTATTTATTTTATTAGTTATTATTCGATTCTATCCGTTCTTTTTTATAGCAAGCTAAAAGAATCGGCATCATTCAGCACCGGAAATTTCTCACGGAATGCTGCTAATTTCTCCATATCTATCTCTGCAGTGACTTCACTTTCACAACTCCACGGACATTCGGCCATTGTCTTTCCGTATGGATCTATGATGGCGCTCCCACCCGAATATTCACAAGCCGGGTCAGTCCCCATCCGATTAACTCCTGCCACATAGCATTGATTTTCTATGGCACGGGCACGGAGCAAAGCACTCCATGCATCTACACGGGGAGTAGGCCAACTGGCCACATAAAGTATCATATCATAGTCGCCCAAATTACGAGACCACACCGGGAAGCGGAGATCGTAACATACTTCCAACAAAATACGCACACCCCGATAGTTTACCACCACCCTTTGCGCTGTCTCTTATACACATCTCCGAGCCCACGAGACTCGACGTCATCTCG
>ENA-OYYG01000637-OYYG01000637.1-human-gut-metagenome-genome-assembly--contig:-NODE-637-length-14871-cov-4.201336_pt1 | contig 14871 bp, 13 predicted proteins | sample MGYA00244061_ERZ653444 | MGnify/ENA primary metagenome ERZ653444 (study PRJEB26926, sample SAMN06165059) | human gut metagenome | biome: ENVO:00009003; feature: ENVO:2100002; material: ENVO:00002003... | reverse complement strand
CGAGATGACGTCGAGTCTCGTGGGCTCGGAGATGTGTATAAGAGACAGGTGTGAATGTTGAAGAGCATGGTGCGGCTGGCGTTGGTGTAATCGGTGACGTGGACCCGGCCGCAGGTCAGCTTCCAGATGAGCCACGTTTCCACGGTGCCGAAGAGCAGCCGCCCGGCTTCGGCCTTGGCGCGGGCACCGGGAACGTTGTCGAGGATCCACTTCAGCTTGGTGGCCGAGAAGTAGGCGTCGATGACGAGGCCGGTCTTTTCCCGGAATTTTTCGGTCAGGCCGCGGGCCTTCAGCTCGTCGCAGTAGGCGCTGGTGCGGCGGCACTGCCAGACGATCGCATGGTAGACCGGCTCACCGGTCTCCTTGTCCCAGACGATCGTGGTCTCGCGCTGGTTGGTGATGCCGATGGCCGCGATATCTGCCGCGCCGGCCCCGATCTGGTTCATGGCCGAAAGGGCCACGCCCAGCTGGGTGGTCCAGATCTCGTTGGCGTCATGCTCCACCCAGCCGGGCTTCGGGAAATACTGGGTGAACTCCTTCTGGGCCACGCTGCACATCTCGCCCGCTTGGTTGAACAGGATACAGCGGTTTGAGGTAGTCCCGGCATCCAGTGCCATGATATACTTCATAAAAAAACGTTCCTTTCTTACACCAGACTGCGGCAGATGCCCACCGCCAGCCCTTCCACGGCCATCTCCTCCAACTGGGTGCCCGCGTAGACCATGGGCGGGCAGACGGCGGGATTTTCCGCGATGAGCTGAACGACGTCGCCGCTGCGGTAGAAGTGCTTGAGGGTGGCTTCGTCCCCGATGCGGACGGCCGCGATCTGGCCGGACTCCACCTCCGGCTGGCGGCGGATGCAGACGATGTCGCCGTCGCAGATGGTGGGAGCCATGCTGTCGCCGTGGCAGGTCAGTGCAAAGTCAGCGTGCCACGCCGCCGGAACGCCGATGTACTGCTCGATGTTCTGCTCGGCGGTGATGGGGGTGCCGCAGGCGATGGAGCCCACCAGCGGCACCATGGCCATGGCGGGCAGCGGCTCAAAGCCCGGCGGCGGGCAAGGCACGTCCAGCCCCAGCAGATAGGCCGGGGTGGTCTCCAGTGCCGCGGCCAGCTCTTCCAGCTTTGCCTGCGGGATGTCGTTGACCCCTTTTTCCAGCTTGGTGATGGAGGATTTGGAGCGGTAGCCCATGCGCTGGGCCAGCTGCTCCTGCGAGAGGCCCAGTTCTTCGCGCCGCAGCCGGACGCGGGTGGAAAGTTCGGACATAGACGCCTCCGTTCAAAAACGAATGGTTGTGCGGTGAAATGGGTGCTTCTGGAGGCAGTATACCAGAAAAGTGGGCGAAAATCAACTTTTTTCGCGTGATTTTTGAAAATCGGTTGACAGACAATCAACTTGCGACTATACTACAACCAAAGATTGTTGAACGACGTGAAACCGACAAAAAAGGAGCGGAGAACATGGCCAATACCCGACTGATCGAAGAATACATCCGCGACAGCGGCTACAAGCTGCGGCATGTGGCCCGCGCGCTGAACATCAGCGAGAGCGCGCTGCACAGCAAACTGCAGGGGCAGACCCAGTTCAAACTGAACGAAGCCGAAAATCTGTCGGCGATGCTGGGAATGACGATGTCGGAGCGGGATGCCTGCTTTTTTGACACCCAGAACCGCTATGAGCGCAGCCTGGCCGCTGCAGAAAGGAGAAAGCCGAAATGACAAAACAACAGCGTGATGCCACCCGCAGCGCCCTGCTGGCCTATGGCCGGCGGCAGTGGGCGCGGTCGCCGGTGAACCGCCGGTGGGAAAAGGCCATTGAGGACAGCATGGCCTATTACAAGGAAGCGGATCCCATCCGGGCCGATCTGCTGCAGCTGCGCTATCTGCAGCACCGCAAGGAGGCCGACGTGCTGGAACAGCTGCACATCGGCCGCACGACCTACCAGAAAGCGGAACTGGACCTGCTGAGCACCATTGCGGTGTATGCCGCCCAGAATGGTGCCTTCAACTGAAGAGATGCTGATAAAATCCCATTGATTTCCGCAGCAGGAAGTCGGTGGGGTTTTTGCGTCGGAAGAAAACTGCCGCGACCCGGCCAATGGAGCGGATCAATAAAAACATGCCTCGTAATATCTAAAAAATACAATAAAATGTTGAAAATGACTGGAATAGTTGCTATAATGACGATGCGGATAAAAAGAGAACATGATATAGCATAATAATCCGCTTCCTGCATTTGCGGGATTGCTCCAATGATTTAGCACAATGAGGGATTTTCCCCGCATTTGCGGGGGTAACAGAAGAAAAACAGAGTAAAAATCGCTGAAAAAACGTGAGAGTCCTGTTTATAGGATGGCATGCCTGTTATTCTTTGCTTATCAGAAAAATACCGGCTGCCAATGGGAACGATGCTTTGGAGGTGGAACGATGAAACGACCGGAACGATCCTGCAAGGTACGGCGTTTTGCAGGCAAAACAGACCCGGATAACAGCAGTTTGTGGCTGCCGCTCTGGATGCATCTGCGGGACACAGCAGGCATTATGCGGTTTCTGGTGCAGCAGTGGCTGCCGGAAAGTGTGCGGCGGAATCTGGACCTGGACGAGGAACTGCTGACCCGGACTGTCGTTTTTCTGGGGTGGGTCCACGATATCGGGAAAATCACGCTGGCCTTTGCCGGCCCGATCATGAGCCTGCTGCCGGAGGCAAAACAGCGGTTGGAGGAGGATACCGAGCTCCGCTGGAACGAGCGGGAAAAGAAATTTTCCCACCATGCGCTGGCCGGGGAGGCGATCCTGCGGGAGCTGGGCTGCCCGGAAGGGTTGGCCTCGATCGTGGGGACACACCACGGCAAGCCGCAGGAGGCAAATAATGTTCTGGACCAGCTGGAAGACGGAGTGTATGAAACAAATTACTGGCCCAAAGGACGGAAAACATTCTGGTGGAGCTGCTGGCAGGAACTGTTCGATCACGCCCTGCAGGAAAGCGGATTTTCTGACGTGAAAGAGCTGCCGGAGCTGTCGGTCCCGACGGAACTCCTTCTGACCGGCCTGCTCATCATGGCGGACTGGATCGCCAGCAATCCCCGGTATTTCCCGCTGATCCCGGTAGAGGAACTGGGCGACGAGAGCCTTTATCCGGCCCGCGTGGAACGGGCGTGGCAGAAATTCGCGCCGACCCTTCCCTGGGAAGTGCAGGAGGCCGCGGCGGACCCGGCGGAGTTCCGGGAGCGGTTCGGCTTTCTTCCGAACGAAGTGCAGCAGGCTATGCTGGAGGCTGTGAACAACGCACAGGAACCGGGCATTTTTATTCTGGAAGCCCAGATGGGCGCGGGCAAAACCGAGGCCGCACTGGCAGCGGCGGAGGTTCTGGCACAGCGCTGCGGGGAGGGCGGCATCTTCTTTGGTCTGCCGACCCAGGCCACCGCCAACGGTATTTTTGGGCGGCTGCTGGACTGGGCGCAGAAACAGTCGGATGGGCTGGAACACTCCATCCGGCTGGCGCACGGCATGGCGCAGCTGAATACAGACTATTTGAAATTGCAGCAGGAGCCGGTGCCGGTGGAGGATGACGCCGACGACCCGGAGGAACGGGTGATGGTGCACCAGTGGTTTCAGGGCAGCAAACAGGCGCTTCTGGCCAACTTTGTCATTGGCACGGTGGATCAGCTGCTGATGGCGGCCTTGCAGCAAAAACATGTGATGCTGCGGCATCTCGGCCTGGCGGGCAAGGTGGTGGTGATTGACGAGTGTCATGCTTACGACGCCTACATGAACTGTTATCTGGACCGGGCACTGAACTGGCTGGGAGAGTACCGGGTGCCGGTGATCCTGCTTTCGGCCACACTGCCCGCCAAGCGGCGCACCGAACTTGTGACCGCATATCTCAACCGGAAAACGCTGCCGGATGCACCCTGGAAAACCAGCCGCAGCTACCCGCTGCTGACCTGGACGGACGGGGGCCAGGTGCAGCAAACCGGCATTCCGCTGCACACACCGCCGCGCCGGGTGACGATGGAATCCCTGACGGAGAAACATCTGCCGGAAATGCTGCAGAATGCCCTGCGGGAGGGTGGCTGTGCAGGTGTGATCGTCAACACGGTGCGGAAAGCGCAGGACCTTGCGGCCCGCCTGCGAGAAGAGCTGCCGGAATTTGAAGTGCTTGTGTTCCACGCACAGTTCCTGATGCCTGACCGCGCCGAAAAGGAACAACGCCTGATGGAGCGCATCGGCAAGCGCTCGACCCCGGCGCAGCGAGACCGGCTGATCGTGGTGGGCACACAGGTGCTCGAGCAGTCACTGGATATCGATTTCGATTATATGATTACGGAACTGTGCCCGATGGACCTGCTGCTGCAGCGTATCGGACGGCTGCACCGGCATCCGGGCCGGGCGCATCCGCAGCCGGTGCAGGAAGCCCGCTGTGCAGTGCTGGACACCGGGACCGAGGAATTTGACGAGGGCAGTGCAGCCATCTATGGCGAATGGCTGCTCGGACGTACCCGGAAGCTGCTGCCGAAGGAACTGCAGCTGCCTGCGGATATCGCCCGGCTTGTACAGGACACCTACGGCTGGGAGCCGGACTGCCTGCCCGCAGACCCGCAGAGCACAGCGGCACGGGGAACATATGAGCTGGAACAGGCCAAGAAGCAGCGCAGCGCCAAGGCCTTTGCCATTTCGTCGCCGAGAGCATGCGGTGATGCGCTGGACGACTGGATGAATGAGGTCGGGGCGACCAGCGACGCCGGTGCCCGTGCCGCTGTGCGCGACGGCGACCCGTCCATTGAGGTGCTGGTCATGATGCAGGACGGCGCAGGCAATGTCCGCTTCCTGCCCAGAGAAGGAGAAGCGGCCGGGCCCTGTGTGGCGGTGGACCAGCCCCCGCAGCCGGAAGAAGCCTTGCGGATCGCGCGGCAGAGACTGCGTCTGCCGGGGTATTTCAGCAAACGATGGAGCGTGCAGCAAACCATTGACGCGCTGGAAGCCGAGACCCGGAAGCATTTTGCGGCATGGCGGCTCTCCCCGCTGCTGCGCGGGGAACTGGTCCTGCTGCTGGACGAACACCGGACGAAGCACCTTGCCGGGCAGGTGCTGCACTACGACCGTGAGAACGGCCTGACCTATCAGAAGGAGGATGAGGATGGAGACAATGGAGTTTAATCTGCTGCAGGAACCGTGGGTCCGGGTGCGGACACAGGATGGTACCATACGGACGGTTTCGCTGACCGACGCCCTACTCCATGCACACGCGTATGTGGACCTTGCGGGCGAGATGCCCACACAGGACGCCGCCATGCTGCGGCTGCTGCTGGCGGTGCTGCACACCGTGTTCTCCCGCGTGGATGGGAACGGTGTACCGGCACCGTTTGAAGAAACTGAGGACGCCCTGCTGCGCTGGAGCGAACTGTGGCAGTTGGGGTACTTCCCGGAACAGCCGATCCGGGATTACCTGGACAAATGGCAGGACCGCTTCTGGCTGTTCCACCCGGAGCGCCCCTTCTGGCAGGTGCCGGAAGCGAAGATCGGCAGTCCATTCGGAGCGAAAAAGCTGAACGGAGAAGTGTTTGAAAGCGAGAATAAAAGCAGCCTGTTTTCTGCCTGTGCGGGAACAGGAAAGGAAAGCATGGACTACCCGCAGGCTGCACGATGGCTTGTGTCTTTAAACAATTATGACGATGCGGCGGCTAAGAAAAAGGCAAAAGACCGGCCGCTGCCGTCGATGGGGCCGGGGTGGCTCGGCCGGATCGGTGTGATCTATGTAAAAGGCAGCAATCTGTTTGAAACACTGATGCGGAACCTGATGTTCCTGCAAGATGGCGGAGAGCTCTGGGAACCGGATGTTCCGTGCTGGGAGCTTGAGGATGTAAGAAGCGGCGAACGAACGGAGGTGGCATGCCCGGATAACTTTGCGGAGCTGATGACGATGCAGTTCCGAAGGGCCCTTTTGGAGCGGAAGGAAAACAAAGTTGTGGGCTATACGGTCTTGGGAGGAGACTTCTTTGATTCCACGAATGCATTTGCAGAACCGATGACGCTCTGGAATAAAAAAGAGGACAAAAAGACAGGGCTGGTGTATTACGATCCGCGGAAACATGAGATGGGAAAACAGCTCTGGCGGGAGTTTTCCGCTATCAGTGATAGGGGCGGCCATAAACCCGGCGTGATCTGGTGGAATACCTATTTGCAGGGCCGGAAATTGCTGAGCAGAAAAGAAATTCTACAGGTTTGTGCAGTTGGGGTGGAATACGGAGCGCAAAGTGCCTCCATGAAAGATTGTTACACAGATGCGCTTTCGATGAATCTTGAACTGCTAAATGAATTGGGCCGTACATGGCAGATCTGTGTTGACGATGAAGTGAACAACTGTGAGCAGGCTGCACGGATCGTGGGTCGTCTGGCACAGAACCTGGCCCTTGCGGCAGGGGACAAAAACGACACCGGTGCCGAAGCCGCCCGCGCGCAGTTCTATTTTGCGGTAGACCAGCCGTTCCGGCGGTGGCTGCAAGGCATTGACCCGGAGACGGATGAACCGGTCGAGAAGGCGGCCGAGTGGCAGGAGCAGGCATACCGGCTTGCGGCAGAATTGGGCAAGCAGATGGTGGAGCAGGCGGGGACCGCTGCATTCATCGGGCATCGCGTTCCGGATAAAAAGAATTCGGAAAAGAGTTATCTGTATACAGCGCCCAAGGCCTACAACAGCTTTCTGTATGATTTGCGGAAGCTGTACCCGAAACAGGATGAAGGAGGGACAGAATGAAAACCAATGAGGTGAAAGCCTGCGTGACCCGGCAGCTGCGTCGGCTGCAAGTTCTGCCGGAGCCGCAGAGACGGGCCGAGCTTGCCGAGCTGCGCCGGGGCGTGGGGCGTCAGCCCGGAGATCTGCCTGCGTTGTGGGGCGCTCTGCTGGCCGACATGCCGGAGCAGCTGCAGGGCAGCAATGGCCCGTCAAAGGCGGAATGGGCCGTCTATACGGCGTTGACCCTGTTTGCCCTGCACCAGCAGGGGGAAGCCGGTGTTTCCATGAACCAGCCGGGCAGAACACTGGGCGGTGCAGTGCGGCAGCTGGCCGAAAAAACGGCTGCCGGGCAGGACTGGACCGAGAGCAGCGTGCTCCGGCGGTTCAACGCACTGGCAACGGCGGATTCCATGCCGGAAGTCTCGCACCACCTGCGCGGGATGATCCAGCTGCTGCGGCGGGAAGGGATCCCGCTGGATTATCCGCAGCTGGCCGAGGATCTGTATCAATACCAGTTTGTGAACGGTGCGCCGAATGTCCGTTTGCGGTGGGGCCGGGACCTTTATGCGAGCCCCACGGAGAAAACCAAAGAGAACGAAAAGGAGAATTGAGATGGATACCAAACGCCTGTATGTTGATTTTCATGTTCTGCAGACCGTGCCGCCCAGCTGCGTCAACCGCGACGACACCGGCAGCCCCAAGACCACTGTCTATGGCGGGGCCGTCCGTGCCCGGGTGTCCTCGCAGGCGTGGAAGCACGCCATGCGCGTGATGTTCACTGAGGAAATGAGTGGCGAGGTGGAGATTGGAAAGCGCACGTTAAGGGCAATTGACCTTGTAGCGGATGAACTGGCTGAACTGCTTCCCGGACAGGATCGGAAAAAACTGGAAAAGATGTCCCAGGATGCGTTGAAAAGGGCTGGAATTACCTTCAAAAAAAGCGATAAAAAGGATGGGGAAAAGAGCGATAACACCTCTGCATTGCTGTTGATTGGAAAGGCACAGGCCACGGCGCTGGCAAAACTGGCTGCAGAAAACTGCAAGGACGATAGTGCCTATGAGGATGCGTTGAATGAAAATCCGACCGTGGACATGGTACTGTTTGGTCGGATGGTTGCCAGTGCCCCGTCGCTGAACTACGACGCTGCCGCACAGATGGCCCACAGCATCTCCACCCACACCGTGCAGAACGAGTTCGACTATTTCACCGCCGTGGACGACTGTGCCCCGGAGGACAACGCCGGTGCCGGGCATCTGGGCACGGTGGAATACAATTCTGCCACCCTGTACCGCTATGCGACGGTCAATGTTCTGGAGCTGGTGCGCACGCTGGGCGCAGAGCAGGCGGCACAGACAGTCCGGGCGTTCGGTGAGGCGTTCATCCGCTCCATGCCCACCGGCAAGCAGAACAGCTTTGCCAACCGCACTCTGCCGGATGCCGTTTACGTCACCCTGCGGCAGGACCAGCCGGTGAACCTCTGCGGTGCCTTTGAAAAGCCGGTGCGCAAGAGCGAAGAAGGCTATGCAGAACCGTCCAAGGCTGCATTGAAGCGGTACGCACAGGAGCTTTACGCCACCTTTGCCGAGGCACCGGAGCAGAGCTTTACGGTGGGTACTGGGCTGGAAGAACTGGCACAGCCCATGCCGCTGAACACCATGCTGGCGGTGCTGGAAAAGGCCGTAGAGGAGAAACTGTCCGGGAATGAGGTGTGACCATGGCGACCTTATTGCTTCGGCTGGCTGCACCCCTGCAGGCCTGGGGTTCGGACTCCAAGTTTGAGACCCGCAAGACCGACCGGGAACCCACCAAAAGCGGCGTGGTCGGCCTGTTGGCGGCGGCGCTGGGGCTGCGCCGGGACGACACGGAGGGCCTTGCCCGGCTGAACGGCCTGCGCTTTGCCGTGCGGGCGGATCAGGAGGGCAGTCTGCTGGTGGACTTTCACACTGCCAAAAGCCGGGACACCTCCTATGTGACCTACCGCCACTATCTGCAGGACGCCGTTTTTCTGGCAGGGCTGGAAAGCGGGGACGAAGCTCTGCTGCGGGAGCTGGAAGCGGCTCTGCGGCACCCGGTCTACCCGCTGTATCTGGGGCGGCGCTCCTGCCCGCCCACCCTGCCGCTCTGTCTGGGCATCCGGCAGGGGAGCCTGCTGGACGTCCTCCGGACGGAACCCATGCAGGGACGAAAACCGGAAACAGGGAAGCTGCGCATCGTGGCCGACGCCGACCCGGCAGACTCTGCGGCAGTGCCCCGGCAGGATCTGCCGGTGTCCTTCAGCCCGGTGCACCGGCAGTACGGGTTCCGCCCGGTGCGGGAATGGCGGCTGGACCGGCCGGAAATGCCGGAACCGACGGAGCACGACCCCATGGCGGAATTGCAGAATTGAGGTGAGATGCAATGTATTTGTCCCGCACAGAACTTGACCCCGCCCGCCGCAGTACCATGATCGCGCTGACTTCTCCACAGAAGTTCCACGGTGCGGTGGAAAACTCGTTCTCCGGCGAACGACGCCGCAGGCTGTGGCGGCTGGACAGACTGAACGGAAAACTGTATCTGCTGCTGCTCAGCGAGGAGCTCCCCGACCTGACCGGACTGTGTGCGCAGTTCGGGACGGGTGCCGCACCGGAAACGCGCCGCTACGAGCCGCTGCTGGAACGGGTGACCCCGGGCAGCTGTTGGCAGTTCCGTCTGACGGCAAACCCGACCCGCACCCGGAAAGACCCGGCGGACCCGCTGGCGCGGGGTGCCCTGAAGCCCTGCTATCTGGAAGCGGAGCAGGAACAGTGGCTGCTGGAGCAGGCCGGGAAGCATGGCTTTGCCCTGACGGAGGGCGCTTTTCAGGTGACCCGGAAACAGACCTGTCACTTCCGGAAGAACGGAAAGCGGCCGGTCACATTGCTGGCGGTGACCTATGAGGGCATCCTGCAGGTGACCGACCCGGAAGCGTTCCGGGAGATGCTGTGTCAGGGCATTGGCCGCGGCAAAGCCTACGGCCTTGGCCTGATGACCATCCTGCACGGAGGAAGCAGCCATGGATGATGTGCCAGGCATGATCCGCCCTGATCTGCAGGCGCTGCCGCAGGTCCGGGACCGGATGACCTTTCTGTACCTGGAACACTGCACGCTGGGCCGTCAGGACGGTGCGATTACCGTAACGGATGAAAAGGGTATCGTTCAGATCCCGGCGGCGGGCATTTCGGTGCTGCTGCTCGGCCCCGGCACCCGTGTGACCCACCGTGCCATGGAGCTGATGGGAGACACCGGCGTGGGTGCGGTCTGGGTCGGGGAGCACGGCGTGCGCTATTATGCCCACGGCCGCCCGCTGACCACCCATTCCCGGATGCTCATCCGTCAGGCGGAACTGGTCAGCAACCACCGGAAGCATCTGGATGTGGTGCGCAAAATGTATCAGCTGCGTTTTCCGGAGGAGGACGTCTCCCATCTGACGATGCAGCAGCTGCGCGGCCGGGAGGGCAGCCGTGTGCGGAACGTCTACCGCAAGGCGTCCAAAGAAACTGGCGTGCCGTGGAGCGGGCGGCTGTACCGCCCGGAGGATTTTGCATCCGGGGATCCAGTCAATCAGGCGCTGTCTGCTGCGCATGCCTGCCTGTACGGGCTGGCCCATGCGGTCATTGTGGCGCTGGGGTGTGCACCGGGGCTGGGATTCGTGCACGTCGGGCATGAGTGCTCTTTCGTGTACGACATTGCCGACCTGTACAAGGCGGAGGTGACCATCCCAATCGCATTTGAGGTGGCGGCGCAGGCCCCGGAGGACCTGCCTGCCGTCGTGCGCCGCCGTGTCCGGGATGCTATGGTGGAGCATCATATTCTGGAACGGATGGTCCACGACATCCGCTGGCTGCTGCTGACCGAGGAGGAACAGACGGAAGAGCCGGATGTGGTTTACCTCTGGGATAATAAGGTCGGTGCGGTGTCAAACGGCATCAATTACTTTGACCGGGAAGCGGGTGAGGAGCCATCGTAGTTCTGACCATGACCAACTGCCCGCCCCGCCTGCGCGGCGACCTGTCCAAGTGGCTGTGTGAGATCAACACCGGCGTTTATGTGGGCAATGTGAGCAGCCGCGTCCGGGATGCAGTGTGGGACCGTGTCTGCCAGAACCTGAAAAACGGGCAGGCGACACTGGTCTACACGGCGGCAGGGGAGCAGCGGATGGAGTTCCGCACCCACAACACCAGCTGGGAAGCTGTGGATTTTGACGGCATCAAGCTGATGCGCCGCCCGCTGCCCCAGACGCAGACCGAGGCGATGGACCTGAAACCGGGGTTCAGCAAGGCAGCAAAGTACCAGATGGCACAAAAAATGGCACAGCGGACTGCCCGAAAGCCCGGAAAAAACGATTACACGGTAATCGACCTGGAAACGACCGGCCTGCACGCGGCAACGGACTCGATCGTGGAGTATGGGGCCGTCCGGGTGCGGGACGGGCAGCCGACGGAAGAATTTTCGGCCCTGGTACACCTGCAAACTCCGCTGCCTGCGGAGATCACGCAATTGACGGGAATCACACAGTCGGAACTGGAAGGCGGGATGGACGCGGCCGCTGCGCTGGAAACATTTCTGGAATTTGTAGGCAAAGATGCTCTGGTGGGGTACAACCTGCAATTTGATCTGGAATTCCTGCGCGCGGCCTGTACGCGAAACCAGAAGCCGATACTGACCAACCGGAAGATCGACCTTTTGCCGCTTGCGCGGCGGAAGGTGATAGGCGTTGCCAACTTTAAGCTGCTCACACTGGTACGGCATTTTGGGCTGGCAGACAGGGTGGAGCACAGGGCCCTGCCCGACTGCCGCCTGACACAGAGGCTCTATGCAAAACTGAATGAAACAGGCACAGGATGCAACTGAAATGGCCGATGCTATGGGATCTTTTTAGTCTTTTCCCCGCATACGCGGGGGTGATCCACGGTCTGACAGCCGGGAGTGTGTAGAGATCAACTTTTCCCCGCATACGCGGGGGTGATCCCTGCAAATGAAATATAATCCTTGACAAAGTTATCTTTTCCCCGCATACGCGGGGGTGATCCCCCGATCCTTTTGCCGAACTGCTCCATGGTAAGCTTTTCCCCGCATACGCGGGGGTGATCCTCATCTCCATATTCTTCATAAGTGTAGATGATTCTTTTCCCCGCATACGCGGGGGTGATCCTATTATGGAAGTTAAAACTGAACAACATAACTTCTTTTCCCCGCATACGCGGGGGTGATCCCTGTGGGAGATCAAGAAAGAGCGGCAAGCTAAACTTTTCCCCGCATACGCGGGGGTGATCCCGCTGACTGCGCCTGTGTTGCCTTGCGGTGTTTCTTTTCCCCGCATACGCGGGGGTGATCCTCGACCACTCTGGACGGCACAAGAAAATTCCGGCTTTTCCCCGCATACGCGGGGGTGATCCCAACTTTAAGCACTTCATGGGCGAAGTGGAAGACTTTTCCCCGCATACGCGGGGGTGATCCCGCCGGACTCGTCTGCGATTTGATCGAGCGTCACTTTTCCCCGCATACGCGGGGGTGATCCCTTCTTCCGGTGAAAATGCAGCCGGGCGCAAAACTTTTCCCCGCATACGCGGGGGTGATCCTGACGTGGCAGCACAGCACCCTGATACAGCACTCTTTTCCCCGCATACGCGGGGGTGATCCCAGAGCTGCTGACAATGTACTATGAGCAGCTCGCTTTTCCCCGCATACGCGGGGGTGATCCCGCACAGGAGCAGGTGCAAGTGGGGGTGATATGCTTTTCCCCGCATACGCGGGGGTGATCCCTCCGTGCTTAACGGAGAATTAAAAAAGCAGTCCTTTTCCCCGCATACGCGGGGGTGATCCCACCACCGAGGCCGAGGTGGACAATATCGCATACCTTTTCCCCGCATACGCGGGGGTGATCCTGTCTGGCGGGCAGTCCATGATGCAGTAGTCATCTTTTCCCCGCATACGCGGGGGTGATCCTGGTGCGGACTACCGTGACCATTCCGGTCTCGGCTTTTCCCCGCATACGCGGGGGTGATCCCTGGTCGGCACGGTAAGAAAACTCCGCCAGCGACTTTTCCCCGCATACGCGGGGGTGATCCTGGGCCATATACTCGCGGCTCTGATGCCCACAACTTTTCCCCGCATACGCGGGGGTGATCCTGGCTGTAGGCTATTGGGCCGGAACGTCCGCTTCTTTTCCCCGCATACGTGGGGGTGATCCCTGCAACTACAAGCGGGATGCCTCCGGCCACGCCTTTTCCCCGCATATGCGGGGGCAATTCTGATTCCAGCAGAACGCCGTCGGTCTTGCGGGGCGGTCGTGCATCCGAGTATCGGCAGGCCCGGCGGGCCAGAGCTGATTTATAACTGGTATCATGCATATATTCCAGTAAATGTGAATAAAAACTAAGAAAATGCGAATATATACTTGCATTTTCTGCAAAAGAGGTGTATTATCCCTCTATCGACGTCATACGCCGACAATAAACGAGAGAGGGATTGGAACATGATGTCTTTTAAGAAAATCGCTGCGGCGGTCATGGCGGTTGCCATGACGCTGGCCGTAGTGCCTTCGGCTTTTGCCTGCACGGCGCTCTACGTCGGCAGCGACCTCACGGAGGACGGCACGACGATGTTCGGCCGCATCGAGGATCTGGGAACCAACGACAACAACAAGCTGTTCTATGTCAGCGCAGCCGGGAATCACAAGGCAGGCGAGGTCTACGATGGCTGCTACGGCTTCACCTACACCTTCACCCACGACAGCTACAGCTACACCGCGCGCCGTGACGACAATACCTCGGGCGTCTGCCCGGACTGCGACGGCACCCACGACCACACGCCGTATGAGGAGGCTGGCACCAACGAGAAGGGCGTCATGGTCTCTGCCACCGAGTCGCTGTACGGCAAGGACGCTGCCCTTGCGGTTGACCCCTATGTGGACGACGGCATCGAGGAGGCCGAGATCACCACGGTCCTGCTCAGCGAGGCAGGCACGGCCCGCGAAGGCGTCGCCCTGCTGACATCCATCTATGAAAACGCCGGTGCAGCCGGTGGTTCCGGCGTTTTCATCGGCGACCAGAACGAGACGTGGTTCGTCGAGAACCTGACGGGCCACACCTACGTCGCCCTCAAGCTTCCGGACAGCGTCGTGTTTATGCAGCCGAACGTCTCGGCCATCGGCAAGATCGACCTCGACGACACGGATAACGTCATCGCATCGGCAGATGCCATCTCCGTCGCACAGAAAGCCGGTATCTTCGTGGGCGATGCAGCGGCGAACGTCATCGACTGGAACGCTTCCTATAATAATGAGGACAACGCCCGGACGCCGGCCGGTCTGAACTATCTGAACGGCGTCGATACCTACACCGAGGACAACTACACCGAAGCAGACTACGCGATGAGCAACATCGGCGGAGACGGCAGCATCGTCCCGCTCTACTCCAACATCAAGCTGACCAAGAAGTTCGGTGTCGAAGACGCGCTCAACTTCTTTAAGGTCGAACCCATCGGCAAGACCAACAACGTCGAGACCCACCTGTTTCAGGTCAGCTCCACCGGCGAGCTGGATACTGCTATCGTCGAGTGGACGGCCTTTGACGACGACGTGTACAACGCCTTTGTCCCGTACTATCCGCTGCTGACCACCGACACGGCAGATATCTACAAGTACTCTCCCGCGAAGGTCGTCCGCTCGGACGAGCAGCCCACCGAGGGCGTCTGGTACAAGGACCAGAAGGGCAGATACTACACCTACCCGGAAGACTGGACCAAGTCCTTCTACGGCGCACGGGATGCCCTGTCGAACCTGCTGACCTACGGCGATGTCTCCGAGAAGGACAAGGCTGCGGCCAAGGCAGACTATGCCGCCCTCCAGAAGGACATTATGGAGGAGTTTGCAGAGATGAAGGCTGCTGTCGCTGCTGCCGATACGAAGGAAGCAAAGCAGGCTGCCGCTACCACTGCAAGCAACAAGATGAGCGAAAAGGTCTACGAAAAGACCGTCAAAATGTACAATAAGCTTCAGAAGAAGCAGGAGGCCCGTGCATGGTTCGGGTCTCTGCTGAATAAAAACTCTTGAGCTGGCTCCAAGCATGACAAGCCCCCGGTCTCTGTTTTCAGAAGCCGGGGGCTTTTTGCGTCTTCT
>ENA-OYYG01000522-OYYG01000522.1-human-gut-metagenome-genome-assembly--contig:-NODE-522-length-17202-cov-5.660115_pt1 | contig 17202 bp, 10 predicted proteins | sample MGYA00244061_ERZ653444 | MGnify/ENA primary metagenome ERZ653444 (study PRJEB26926, sample SAMN06165059) | human gut metagenome | biome: ENVO:00009003; feature: ENVO:2100002; material: ENVO:00002003... | reverse complement strand
CGAGATGACGTCGAGTCTCGTGGGCTCGGAGATGTGTATAAGAGACAGGTACGGGCTGTGCGGTGCACTGCTGTCTTTGGCCGTGTTCTCCTTTTCTTCCTATCCGTTCCAGTTCCTTCTGTTTGTCGTTGCCCTGGCATTGCTGGTAACAGGGTGCGCGATAAAGACCCTTTCCTCCCGACGCCCATTGGTTTGCATGGCGGGAACCGTGTTCTTATTGTTGTCGGCGGGCTATGGGTGTTACCGGGTGTATCGGTGGAAGGAGGTGCGTGAGACGGCTTCGTCGGCATGGCACCGGAAACAGATGTTTTACCGTTCGGGGGCTTATGAACAGGCGGCGGAAGTCTATGCGGAGATATACGAAGACATGAAATGGAATGCCCGCTATCTGTTTGAATACGGTCATGCACTGCACAAACTGCACAGAAATGAGGAATCGAATGTGGTTATGAAGGAGGCGTTGAAGGTGAGCGGCGACCCGATGATACTGAACATAATAGGCAAGAACGAGCAGGAGGCGGGTAATTATGCAGAGGCGGAATATTGGCTGATTCGTTCCACCCATCGGCTGCCGGGCAGAATCTATCCTTATTTTCTGTTGGCAAAGCTATATGCGGAACCGGGGTTTTATCAACGGCAAAAACTGGAACAGGCCGCAAGGATGGTAATGGAGAAAGAGCCGAAGGTGCAATCCACGGCCATCAGGCAAATGAGGGAGGAAATAAAGAAATTACTTTGATATTCCTATTTGTACTGAATTGTATAAATGCCTAAAAAAGAAAATTTAACAAAAAAAGAAGAGGGAAAATGAGTTTTATTCAAATATAATATTTTTATTTGTCTTTTAAACAAGAATAACATGACTATGAAATTACACATATTGGCTTATGGGCTGGTGCTGGCCACTACAGTGGCAGCTTGTTCTGATGAAAAAAAAGATTCTAAGGAAAAAGAAGGTGTGGAAACTGTATTGCCCTCATTGCCCAATGAGGTGACGGTGGTGCCGCTGGAAAAACGAGTATTCAATCATGAACTGATCAGTAATGGGAAGGTTACGGCAAAGGATTATGCCGACTTGTATTTTCGCACTGCAGAAGTAGTGGCCCATGTTTGGGTGAAAAATGGAGATGTGGTGCGTAAAGGGCAGAAAATAGCAGAACTTGATTTGTTTAAGTTGAATAATACGTTGGCACAGCAGAAAAATGGATTGGCCCAGTCCACACTGGAGATGCAGGATGTATTGATAGGACAGGGGTATGCACCCGATAATTTGAAAGCTGTGCCGGCCGATGTATTGGAATTGGCAAAAGTAAAAAGTGGTTATGAGCAAAGTAAAGCCCAATATGAGTCTGCCAAATATGATGTGGAACAAGCTACACTGGTGGCACCTTTCGATGGTGTTGTTGCCAATCTCTTCGAAAAAGAACATAACATTCCAAAAACGTCAGAAGCTTTTTGCCGGGTAATTAACGCCGGTACGATGGAAGTTGATTTCACTGTGCTTGAAAGTGAGTTGCCTCTGATTAAGGTAGGGGATAAAGTGGAAGTGACTCCTTATGCTTCCGCTGCCGGTGTACGTCAGGGAAGTATCAGTGAAATCAATCCGCTGGTGGATGAAAATGGTATGGTGCGTGTAAAGGCGCGGGTGAATGGAGGCAATAAACTCTTTGACGGGATGAATGTCAGAGTCAGTGTGAAGCGTTCGGTAGGAGAGCAGTTGGTGATTCCTAAAACGGCTGTTGTTCTGCGTTCGGGCAAGCAGGTGGTATTTACGCTGAAAGACGGTAAGGCTATGTGGAATTATGTGCATACAGGGCTGGAAAATATGGAAGAGTATACCATCACAGACGGTCTGGAGGAAGGAATGGAAGTGATAGTCACCGGTAATGTAAATTTGGCTCATGAAGCTCCTGTCAAGGTAATTAAGAATTGAGAATTGTCATTCTGAATGAATTGAAGAATCTGAAAAGAATTAGCAAATGGTAAAGTTCTTATTACAACGCCCTATAGCCGTGCTGATGGCGTTCACTGCCTGTTTTATTATCGGGCTGGTGACGTATTTCTCATTGCCGGTATCTTTGTTGCCTGACATCGCTATTCCCCAAATTACCATTCAGGTGTCGGGAGAAAACTCTTCGGCGCGTGAGTTGGAGAATACAGTCGTTACACCGGTGCGCAGACAATTATTGCAGGTGGCGGGATTGAGAGAAATAAAAAGTGAGACTCGTGACGGTGCAGGTGTTATCCGCATGGAGTTCGAGTTTGGTGTCAATACGGATTTGGCGTTTATAGAGGTCAATGAAAAGATTGATGCTGCCATGAACAGCCTGCCCAAAGAGGTGGCGCGTCCTAAAGCAATAAAGGCAAGTGCAACGGATATTCCGGTTTTCTATCTGAACATGACACTGAAGAATGACCGGCCTTATGAGGGCACGAATGAGCAACAGTTTCTGGATATGTGCGAACTGGCGGAAAATGTGGTCAAACGCCGCATCGAACAGTTGCCTGAGGTAGCGATGGCTGATATTACAGGTGTCCCCGGAAAATTACTTCAGATAGTTCCCGATAAAGATAAACTGGCCATGACGGGTATCACGGTGGAGGATATCGAGAATGCATTGGCTTCCAATAATGTGGAGCCGGGAAGTATGTTGGTAAGGGATGGGTATTATGAATATAATATCCGTATTGCTACGTTGCTACGTACCACCGAAGATGTGAAGAATATATATATCCGTAAGGGAGACCGTATTTTGCAATTGAAGGAACTTTGCAAAGTGGATGTCGTATCACAAAAAGAAAGCGGGCTATCCGTTGCCGGAGGTAAAAAAGCGGTTACTCTGGCTATCATAAAGCAGAGTGACGAGAATATGGATGAAATGAAGGAGAAGTTGAAAGAAACGACCGATTATTTTGCTTCTCTTTATCCTGATATTGAGTTCAGTATAAGCCGTAACCAGACGGAATTGTTGGATTATACCATTTCCAATTTGCAACAGAATTTGTCTTTAGGATTCTTGTTTATTTTCATTGTTGCCATATTGTTCTTGGGAGATATCCGCTCGCCGTTGGTTATCGGTATCAGTATGGTGACCTCTATTGTCATTACTTTTTTCTTTTTCTATTTCTGCCATGTTTCATTGAATGTTATCTCATTGTCGGGCTTGATTTTGGCTGTGGGTATGATGATTGACAGCTCTATCATTGTGACGGAGAATATTTCTCAATATCGGGAGCGGGGATATTCATTGAAGCGGTCATGTGCTGTGGGAACTACGGAAATGATTACTCCGATGTTGAGTTCGTCACTGACTACCATTGCTGTCTTCCTGCCGTTGATATTTATGAGCGGGATTGCAGGTGCTATCTTTATGGACCAGGCTTTCTCCATCACAGTGGGATTGATGATTTCGTATGTCACCGGTATTATGCTTTTACCTGTGCTTTATCTGTTATTCTATAGATTAGGCATACGGAGCAAAAGCTTCTTGTCCAAGAGATTTGATAATCTGTTGAAAAACGAATGGCTGGAGGGTTTTTATGATAAAGGTATCGATTGGGTGTTTTCTCATAAGAAAATTAGTCTGTTGGGCACTTTGGCCACTTTGCCTGTTTGTGTGTTCTTCTTTTATTTTATGGAAAAGGAAAGGATGCCGGAGATAGACCAGAACGAACTGATAATGCGTATCGAATGGAATGAAAATATTCACGTGGACGAGAATAATCGGCGGGTGGATGAGCTGATGAAACTGACAGATGATAAGGTGACTGAACATACGGCTTATGTGGGTATGCAGGATTACATATTGAATGGAGGAAGTGAGTTGTCTTCAACCGAAGCGGAACTTTATTTTAAGACCGGGACACCCACAGAGATACTTCCATTGCAGGATTTGTTGACGAAGGAAGTGGAAGAGAAATATCCTTTGGCTGTGATATCTTTTTCTCCTCCCGAAACTATTTTTGAGAAGTTGTTTGTGACAGGGGAGGCAGATATCGTGGCAGAGCTTCATGCTGCCAATAAATCAAAAGCTCCCGAAGCCGAGCAATTACAGCAGTTGGAAAAGAACGTTATTCAGGCAACGGGAATGACTCCGACGGGTATTGCTTTCCGTAATCAGTTGAATTTGGTGGTGAACCGGGAAAAGTTGCTGTTGTATAACATTGCTTACGAGGAACTGACCAGGGTGTTGCGCACTGCTTTTAAAGAAAACAAAGTGTCTACCTTGCGTTCTTACCAGCAATATTTGCCTATCGGCATTGCCGGAGAAGAAAAAAGCGTGAACCGTATTCTGAATGAAACTTTGGTTCAAACTCAGCCTGATAAGAACAGACAGGTGAATTATATTCCGCTGAGTGAGCTGGTATCGATTGTTCCGGCTGAGGATTTGAAGAGTATTACGGCCGGTAAGAACGGAGAGTATATTCCGTTGAGCTTTTATGATGTTGAAAACCCTACACGACTTATGAAGGAAGTGAAGGAAACGGTTAAAGAAAAGAATGAGTGGGAAGTGGATTTCTCAGGCAGTTTCTTTTCGAATGAAAAGATGATGGGAGAACTGACTGTTATTCTGTTTGTGTCGCTCTTGTTGATGTACTTTATCTTGTGTGCACAGTTCGAGAGTTTCTTGCAGCCGCTCATCGTGCTGTTGGAGATACCGGTAGATACAGCTTTTGCATTGATTACCTTATGGGTGTTTGGACATACGCTGAATTTGATGTCGGCTATCGGTATTATTGTAACTTGCGGTATTGTGGTGAATGACTCTATTCTGAAACTGGATACTATTAACGAGTTGCGTAAAACCGGAATACCTTTGGTTGAGGCTATCCATATTGCCGGTAAGAGACGTTTGAGAGCTATTATCATGACGTCGTTGACTACTATTTTTGCAATGGTGCCATTGTTGTTTACTTCGGATATGGGATCGGAATTGCAAAAGCCATTGTCTATTGCCATGATTGGTTCGATGGTAGTGGGAACATTGGTCAGTTTGTTCATTATTCCTTTGATATATTGGTTTATTTATAGAAAACATGATAAAAATGAAGTACGTTAGTATATGGATCATAGGCTGTCTTTTATCGGTTGGCGTAAAGGCACAGCAGACGGTGAAATTGGATTTGCAGCATACGATAGAGATTGCGAATGACAGTTCGTTGTCGGCATTCAGATATCAAAATATGTATTTATCGGGTTATTGGGAATTCAGAACCTATAAAGCGAATCGCCTTCCCAGTTTGACACTCGACCTGACTCCGGCAAAGTATTACCGGTATATCACTCAGCGTTATGACTCTAATGAGGATATGGACGTATATCGTGAACAGCAGATGTTCAGTGCCGGTGGCGGACTGAGCATTAGGCAGAATCTGGATTGGACAGGCGGTACTTTCTATATAGATTCGCAACTTGACTTTATGCGCAACTTCGGTGATACGAAATCTACCCAATATTCCAGTGTGCCTATCCGGGTGGGCTATCAGCAGAGCTTATTGGGGTATAATGCATTTCGTTGGGACCGTAAGATTGAACCGCTGAAATATGAAAAGGTAAAGAAACAATTCATTTATAATACGGAGACCGTGTCAGAGGAGGCTGTCACTTACTTCTTTGCATTGGCAATGGCTCAAGCCGACTATCAATTGGCTAAAGAGAATGTGTCCTCCAGTGATACCTTGTATAGTATCGGACTGCAACGCCATAAAATAGCAGCCATTTCACGTGCGGATTTATTGACCCTTGAATTGGATAAAGTGAATGCGCATAACACTTTGGAAAATGCACAGATAGCGCTGAAACGTGCTATGTTCTCATTGGCTTCTTTTCTGAATCTGGATAAGAATACGACTATCGAATTGTCTTTACCCGGTCGCCCTGCCGCCATGGAGATTCCGGTAGATGTGGCTCTGGCTAAAGCAAAAGAGAACAATCCGTCTTTCTTGGAGCAACGCCAGAATATTTTGGAAGCAGAACAGAATGTGAATAAGACCAAGGTGGAATCTCGTTTTAATGCCAGCCTGAATGCCAGTGTCGGATTCAATCAGGTAGCAGATAAGTTCGGAGATGCCTACCGCCACCCTTTGCAACAGGATTTGGTGTCGGTGAGTGTTTCTATTCCATTGGTGGACTGGGGAGTAAGAAAAGGAAAATACAATATGGCAAAGAATAACCTGAATGTGGTAAAGATTGCCGCACGTCAGGAAGAGCTTAGTGTGGAAGAAGAGGTGATAATGACCGTAAGTGATTTCAATATCCAGCAGCGCCTGATTGCCAGTGCCGAAGAAGCATTGGACTTGGCGGTGATGGCGTATGAACAGACACGCCAACGCTTCATTATCGGCAAAGCGGATGTAAACAGTCTGACTCTTTCATTAAATCGCCAACAAGAAGCACAGAAGAATTATATTTCGGCTTTACAGAATTATTGGTTGAATTATTATAAGATACGGAAACTGACATTGCACGACTTTGCTTCGGGATTTTCATTATCTGATAAGTTTGATTTTAATGTAGGTATGTATCGATGAGCAACTCTCGTACTTTATCTTCGTTTACGCTGATAGTCACTTTTGTCTGTTTGGCGTTGATAGGTTTGGCTTTGGTTCCGTTATTGCCGGTCAAACTGGCACCGTCGCGTGTTTTGCCGGGGTTCACTATTTCATTTAGAATGCCGGGTAATTCATCGCGGGTGGTAGAGGCTGAGGTGACCAGCAAACTGGAATCGATGCTGGCAAGGGTAAACGGAATAAAAAATGTAATATCTACTTCTGATAATGGAGGAGGAAGTATAACGCTGGAACTGGATAAGCATGCGGATATTGATGCTGCCCGTTTTGAAGTGTCAACCATTATCCGCCAAACGTGGGCGCAGTTGCCTGACGGAGTCAGCTATCCTCAGATTAGTACCCGCCGTTCGGATGATAAAGCATCGAGGCCATTTATGACATATACTCTCAATGCGCCCTCTAATCCTATCTTGATTCAAAACTATGCCGAAGAGAACATAAAACCGGTGCTGGGACAATTGGCGGGTGTATATAAAGTAGAATTAAATGGGGCTACTCCGATGGAGTGGCAATTGGAATATGACAGTGAACAGTTGTCTCGCTTGGGAATAACACTGGGAGACGTGCAGGTTGCCATCAACCGTCATTACGAGAAAGAATTTCTGGGTATTTGTTCTATAGAGAAGGGGCCGGATGATAAGGACTGGATTCGGGTGGTGCGCACTGCTACAGGCAAGGAAACGGAGTTTGAGCCCGATGCCATCAAACTGGAGACAGGAGATGGAACGGTGGTCACATTGGATAAGTTGATAAAAGTAAAGCATGTGGAAGAACAGCCACAGAGCTATTACCGCATCAACGGATTGAATTCCATCTATCTTTATATTACGGCTGAGGAAACGGCAAATCAGCTGGAACTGAGCCGTCAGGTAAAAGACCGTATGGCGGAATTGCAGGCAAAGATGCCGGCCGGATATGAGGTACATATCGGTTATGATGCCACGGAGTATATTCAAAAGGAATTGGATAAAATTTATTTCCGTACCGGACTGACTGTGCTGATTTTATTGCTGTTTGTTGCATTGATTACCCGCAATTTGCGTTATCTGTTTCTGATAGTAACCAGCTTGACTATCAACATAGCCGTAGCTGCTATTTTCTATTATATCTTCGGACTGGAAATGCAGCTTTATTCTTTGGCCGGTATTACCATTTCTCTCAACTTGGTGATAGACAATACTATTGTCATGACCGATCATATTTTGCATCGTAGGAATCTGAAAGCATTTGTCTCTGTGCTGGCTGCTACTTTAACTACCATCGGAGCATTGGTTATTATTTTCTTCCTTGATGAAAAGATTCGGTTGAACTTGCAGGATTTTGCGGCTGTGGTAATTATAAATCTGGCTGTTTCATTGTTTGTAGCCTTGTTCTTTGTTCCTTCCATGATTGACAAGATTAAGTTGGAGAAGAAAAAGACGAAGAAGCACAGACGCACTTGGATGAAGCGTTTTGCGGTTTATTTTACTCGCTTCTATCAGGGATTTATTTATTACTTGTGCCGCTTTAGGGTGCCGGCCTGTATTTTATTGGTATTGGGCTTTGGCCTGCCTGTCTTTATGTTGCCCGATAAGATGGAAGGGGAGGGGACATTTGCGGAATATTATAATAAGGTATTCGGCAACTCCACTTATAAAGAGAAAGTAAAACCGATAGTCGACAAGGCATTGGGAGGCAGTTTGCGTCTGTTTGTTGAGAAAGTATACGAAGGCAGTTACTTTAATCGTGACGAGGGAGAAGTGGTATTGTATGTAAATGCCAATCTGCCTAACGGAAGTACATTGGAGCAAATGAATGCATTGGTCAAGAAGATGGAAACTTACTTGAGCGATTTTAAGGAAATCAGGCAGTTCCAGACAGCTATATATAGCGCACGGCAGGCAAACTTACAGATTTACTTTACGAAAGAAGTGGAACACAGTGGCTTCCCTTATACATTGAAGTCTAATATTATCAGTAAAGCTTTGACGCTGGGAGGAGGAAGCTGGGGAGTATATGGTTTGCAAGACCAGGGCTTCAACAATGATGTGTGCGAGAGTGCCGGAAGTTTCCGGGTGAAGATGTATGGTTATAATTATGATGAGTTGGCTTATTGGGGAGACCGTTTGAAAGAGAAACTTTTGGAGCATCGTCGAATAAAAGAGGTGATTATCAATTCTGAATTCTCATGGTGGAAGGATGATTACAGCGAATTCTACCTTGACTTGAACAGGGAAAGGATGGGCAAGGAGAATATTACGGCTACACAGTTATTCAATGCTTTGGGACCTGTGTTCGGGCGTGATATTTATTGCGGAAGTGTTTTGTTTGAAAATCAGGCTGAATGGCTGAAGCTGTCTTCCATGCAAGGGCAGCAATATGATGTGTGGGGGCTGGTAAATGTTCCTTTGATGATAAACGGACACTCTTATAAATTAGCTGATTTTGCAACGGTAGAGAAAGGGCAGTCTCCGCAGAAGGTGGCAAAAGAAAATCAGCAGTATCGTTTGTGCCTGCAATATGAGTATATAGGTTCTTCCGAGCAGGGAAGAAAGTTGTTGAAGAAGGATTTGGAAGCCTTTAATAAGATATTGCCGATGGGATATACGGCAGAGGATGAGCAGGAACGGTGGTCATGGGGGAAGAAGGACAATGCACAATATGCATTGCTCTTGATTGTGATTGCAATCATTTTCTTTACCACCGGCATTTTGTTTAATTCGCTCAAACAACCGTTGGCTATTATTTTTGTGATTCCTATTTCGTATATTGGTGTGTTTTTGACTTTCTATCTTTTTGGCTTAAACTTCGACCAGGGTGGTTTTGCATCTTTCGTATTGTTATGCGGTATAACGGTAAATGCAAGTATTTATATATTGAATGAGTATAACTCCATCCGCAAACGTTATCCGCTGCTTTCGGACGTGCAAGCGTATACTAAAGCATGGAATTCAAAGATTATTCCTATTTTCCTGACTGTTGTGTCTACTATTTTGGGATTTATTCCTTTCATGATAGGTCAGGGAAAAGAGGCCTTTTGGTTTCCGTTAGCAGCCGGAACGATTGGAGGACTGATTGCTTCTATATTGGGCATTTTCATGTTTTTGCCTATATTCTCTTTGAAGAAACAGAAAAAAATGAAGTCTGAATAAAATGAAGAAATAAAAATAATATTGTATGGTTGTTGCAATTCATTACTTATTGTAGAATAAGAGACGTAATGCCTTCTTCTTATATTTAGTATTAATAAATTTTACCCATTTCAAACACATACGTCTGCACGGAACTATACATACGTTCGCATGGGGCTACACATACGTATGTGTAGGGCTATACATACGTATGCATGGAGTTATGCATACGTCCGTGTGGCACAACGAATCGGAAAGAAGATTAGTATGAAATTATTTGGTGGTATTATCGGGTAGTTGTAATATTGTATGCGTTTAAGCTTATTATAAAAAAAACAAAAGTTATGTATATGGTAGAGAAGAGCGGCAAGTTGTTATGTCGTATAGTTCTTATTATGTTGTTGTTCGTCCTGTGTTTTTGTGCATCTTGTGGTCATAAAGAGGCAAGATATGCATTGGATATGGCAGAAAAACGAATGTGGGATGAACCGGATTCTGCTTTAAAAGTATTGGAGTCTATCGTTATGCCGGAAGATTTGGAGGGAAAAGAGCTGGCAGATTATGCATTGTTGTTGACACAAGCGCAATATCGTTCCAATATTGTCGCTACTTCGGATTCATTGATTAATATCGCTGTCGGGTATTATCAGGATAAAGATGTGGAAAAAAGAACGGCCTCATTATTATATAAAGGAGGAGTATTAAAAGATATGGGTAAAGATGAAGATGCTATGTTGGTCTATAAAGAAGCGGAAAGTTATATTCCAAGAATAAAAGATAATAGGATTGTGACATTAATTTACATGGGATTGGGGTATTTGAATCAAAAGAATAGAAACTATGCTTTATCAATCGATTATTTTAAGAAGTCTGTAGCGGTTAACATTGTTCCAAAGCAGGTATTGTCATGGAAAGTAAGCAGTATAATGAATCTTGCTAATATATCATATTATTGGGGAAATAGAGATGATGCTGATTTGTATTATTCTCAATTATTGGATATGGTACCTTTGGTCGATTCTATGCTTCAGACAAAAATATATTATAATTATGGAATCTATAAAAGTAAGGAAAAAGAATGGGCGGAAGCTGAGAAGTATGTGCGTAAGGCGTTAGATAATGCGTCGGGAGACGTATCATATAGAGCTATGCTTTTATTAGCCAATTTATATAGCCGGACAGGACGTGACGGGGAAGTTGATAGTTTGTGTCAGTATGCGTTAAAAACATCGGAGCCGGCAGTAAAGGCTCGCATTTATTATTTCTTGTATGAGGAAAATGTGGCAAGAAAGGAATACGAAGATGCTGTTACCTATTTATCGCATTATGTATTATTGTCGGATACTTTGCGTTCTCAAATAAATCGGTCTGAATATTTGGAAATACAAAAGAAATATGATCAAGTAGTATTATTGAATAAGAATGTAGAGATACATAATCATTGGTATCTTACTATTATAATATCGACCGTTATAATTGTTGCGCTGATTGGAATACATTATTTGGTGTTGTCTATAAATAGAAAGAAAAAAGAAAAGTTATTATTGAAAAGCAAACAGGAAAAAGTGGAGCTGCAAGAAAAGATTGATGCCTGTCAAACTAAGATAGCGGAGGATGAAACGATGCACAATGAGGAAAAAGAAAAATTGCAGATGCAGATCACTCAATTGGAAGCGGAAAAAGAGCAAAAAGATATTAGTATTCGTCGGTTGGAAATCATTTGCAAATCGAAAGATAAGGATATTCCGTTGGAGTATATTGAAGCTTTGGAAATGATAATGAAACTGAAGTCTAAAGAACAGGCTTCCTATAATCCGGCAGTGGATAGGGAGAAATTGCATATTTGGTTGGATTTGGTTTATGATGATTTTGCCGGCCGTTTGCTGGAAAAGTATCAGTTGACCGGGCGGGAAAGGGATGTGTGTTATTTGAAAGCTTTGGATTTTTCCGATGATGAAATCTCTGAATTATTAAAGATACAATTGCGTTCGGAAGAACGATGGATTTATCGTATATGTGAGAAATTCGGGTTTCCCAAAGGTAGTAAAGATGATTTCGCTGCTTATATTGCAGATTTTAAGAAAAGAAGATAGGTGTTTTATTCAGGTTTTGTCGCAAAAAAGAGTGCTGCATTGAAATATAATGCTGATAATCAGTGAAAGTAAATGTCGCAAATCAGTTGGACGATTGTTTGGATTATTGTGGGGCTCTTTCTAAATTCGCAATGTAATAAAAACATTTGTTATGAAAAACGTATTGATAACTATCTTTTTTATCTTGTCTTTTGCACCTATGTTTGCGCAAACAGTTCCTGAAAAGGAAATTGATTTTGAGGGAAGTTTTATTATGGACGATGCCAGATCTGCTTCTCTGCCGATAGAGGCTTATCTTCAAGATACACAAGTTGTCATTACTTTTTATGTGGACCTTTCCGATGCTACGGTGACGATTGCATCAGAAGAAAATAATCAGGAAATGGAAGAACGTACTATTTCATTTATTGATTCCGCTCCGGAGGTTTTTAATATAAGTGGTTACTCAAAAGGTACTTATATTATAACTATAACGACACCGCGAGGTACGTATTTAAGTGGCTTATTCAGAATTGAATAGCCACAAAGTGAAGCATGTAAGCTCATCATTACTTCTCTTCATGTTTTTCTGTCTTCTTTTTACTTGTAAAGAGGCTGAAAAGGGGAAGAATACACGTTTGGTTAAAGTGTGGGAAGGGAAAGCCGATGCTTTCCCTTCCTGTTTTATTTGTACTATTCAGGAGATTGATGCCATACATTTATGGAAAAAGTAGAAAGAAATCTCAATTTTATAAAGAGGAATAAAATAAAATGTTTTATTTTGCAGGTCAATAAACATTCTAATACTTACATATCATGTTAACTCAAATTATCAATGGTAAGATATTTACCCCGCAGGGTTGGCTGGACGAAGGTTCGGTGTTGATGCGGGATAATAAAATACTGGAAGTTACCAACTGTGATTTAGCGCTGATTGGCGCCAATCTGATTGATGCCAAAGGCATGTATATTGTCCCCGGATTTGTATGTATGCACGCTCATGGGGGCGGTGGTCACGATTTTACAGAGTGTACGGAAGAGGCATTCCGCACAGCTGTCAAAGCACATCAGAGACACGGTGCCACCAGTATTTTCCCGACATTGTCATCTTCTCCTTTTTCAGAGATTCGTAAAGCTGTAAGTATATGCGAAAAGCTGATGAAAGAAAAAGACAGTCCGGTATTGGGACTTCATGTGGAAGGGCCTTACCTGAATCCTAAGATGGCAGGTGGGCAGTTTGCCGGTAAGGTGAAAAATCCGGATAAAGAAGAATATACTTCATTGTTGGATGAAACAAATTGTATCAAGCGCTGGGATTCATCTCCTGAGTTGCCGGGTGCTTTGGAATTTGCCGGCTACCTGAGATCCAAAGGGATAGTGGCTGCCATTTCTCATACCGAAGCCGAATATGACGGTATCAAAGCTGCTTATGAAGCCGGATATACTCATGCGGCTCATTTTTACAATGCAATGCCGGGATTTCATAAACGCCGTGAATATAAGTATGAAGGAACGGTGGAAAGTGTCTATCTGACAGATGGAATGACTATCGAACTTATTGCTGACGGAATTCATTTACCATCTACTATCTTGCGGTTGGCTTATAAGCTGAAAGGAGTGAGCCATACCTGCCTGGTAACCGATGCGCTGGCTTATGCTGCTGCCGAAGGAGTTGAAATAACTGACCCGAATGTGATTATTGAGGATGGTGTATGCAAGATGGCAGACCGTTCTTCGCTTGCCGGAAGTATTGCTACAATGGATGTATTGGTACGTACGATGGTCAAAGCAGGCATTCCTTTGGGTGATGCCATCAATATGGTTTCGGAAACACCGGCACGCATCATGGGAGTAGATGATAGAAAGGGAACATTGCAAAAAGACAAAGATGCCGATTTGTTGGTTTTAGACCGTGATTTGAATATCCGTGCTGCATGGGCAATGGGCAATTTGATAGAAGGAACGAATACATTGTTCTGAATATACTTTTTAAATACTTTAGGGAAGATGTCTAAACAGTTCGAAGTAATTGTTTAGGCATCTTTTTTAGTTTTAGTAGTCATAATCAATGGGAAAATTACTACATTTGCAATTTGTAGAATTGAAAACTCAAACAATAAAATCGATATGAACGAAGCGATTAGACAAGACGTGAAGAAAGCCTGTGAGGTAATGCAGAAAGGCGGGATAATTCTTTATCCTACGGATACCATCTGGGGAATAGGTTGCGATGCAACCAATGCAGAAGCTGTGAAGCGTGTGTATGATATCAAGAAACGAGCAGACAGCAAGGCAATGCTGGTATTGGTAGACAGTTCGGTGAAAGTCGATTTTTATGTACGGGATGTACCGGCAGTTGCGTGGGATTTGATAGATTATGCTACCAAACCGCTGACTATTATCTATGACGGTGCTCGTAATTTGGCCGAAAATCTGTTGGCGGAAGATGGCAGCGTTGGCATTCGTGTAACAGGTGAGGCGTTCTCAAAAGAGCTTTGTTTCCGTTTTCGCAAAGCAATCGTATCTACTTCCGCAAACATCAGCGGTCAGCCTTCACCTGCTAATTTCAGTGAAATAAGCGAGGAAATAAAACAAGCGGTAGACTATATTGTCGGTTATAGGCAAGATGAAGTCGGACATCCGAAACCTTCCGCTATTATTAAGCTGGGTAAAGGAGGAGAAGTGAAGATTATAAGAGAATAAGAAAGAGAGAATGGATGCTTTAATAGAAGATAAGAAGAGCTTATTGCAGCGCTTTATTCTGTGGCGCGAAAAAAGGATAAAGGAAAAACATTTCATTCTGATACTGAGCTTTCTGGTAGGTATTTTTACTGCACTGGCAGCATGGTTCCTGAAGTTTTTGGTAGAATGGATTAAGGAATTCCTGACAGAGAATTTTGACTCAACAGGGGTGAACTGGTTATATTTGGTGTATCCTGTGGTGGGTATCTTTTTGACAGGCTTATTCATACGTCATATTGTGAAGGATGATATCAGTCATGGTGTGACAAAGATTCTTTATGCTATTTCGCGACGTCAGAGCCGTATCAAACGGCATAATACCTGGTCATCGGTGATTGCGAGTGCCATTACTATCGGTTTTGGTGGTTCGGTGGGAGCTGAGGCGCCTATCGTGCTGACCGGTTCTGCTATCGGTTCTAATTTGGGCAGTGCCTTTAAGATGGAACATAAGACACTGATGCTTTTGGTGGGATGTGGTGCAGCGGGAGCAGTGGCAGGTATTTTCAAAGCTCCTATTGCCGGATTGGTATTTACTTTGGAAGTTTTGATGATAGACCTGACGATGGCTTCTCTTTTGCCATTGCTGGTGTCGTGTGTGACGGCTGCTACGGTTTCTTATATTCTCACCGGTTCGGAGGCTATGTTCAAATTTCACATGGATGAGCCGTTTTTGATGGAGCGTATCCCATCGGCTATCTTGTTGGGGATTGCTTGCGGATTGGTCTCTTTGTATTTTACCCGTGCTATGAATTCTGTAGAAAATGTATTTCGTCGTTATAATAATCCGTATGTGAAGTTGACCATTGGCGGCATCATGCTGAGTGTTTTGATTTTCCTCTTTCCGCCTCTTTACGGTGAAGGGTACGATACGATAAATTTATTGCTCAATGGGGTATCCAATCAGGATTGGGATACGGTGATGAACAACTCTATCTTCTATGGATATGGCGGTTTGCTGCTTGTTTATCTGGCATTGATTGTGTTATTTAAGGTCTTTGCATCCAGTGCCACCAATGGCGGTGGCGGTTGTGGCGGTATCTTTGCACCCAGTTTGTTTTTAGGGTGTATCACCGGATTTATCTTTGCCCATTTCTGTAACGAATTTCATCTCGGTCCGTATATTCCTGAAAAGAATTTCGCCTTATTGGGAATGGCGGGATTGATGTCGGGGGTGATGCATGCACCTTTGACAGGTATCTTCCTTATTGCGGAACTGACCGGAGGCTATGACTTGTTCTTGCCTTTGATGATGGTGTCTGTCAGCTCTTACCTCACTATCATGGTGTTTGAACCGCATAGCATTTACTCCATGCGCTTGGCTAAAAAAGGAGAATTGTTGACTCATCATAAGGACAAGGCGGTATTGACCTTGATGAATATCGAAAGCGTGGTGGAAACCGACTTTGAGAAAGTTCGTCCCGATATGGATTTGGGCGAAATGGTAAAAGTCATTTCCCAGGCAAAACGTAATTTATTTCCTGTTGTGGATGTGAATGGAGAGTTACTGGGCATTGTGGCATTGGACGATATCAGGAACATTATGTTCCGTCAGGAGCTGTATCATCGTTTCAAAGTGGAAAAGTTTATGGTGTCGCCTGCCGCCAGAATTTATGTCAATGATTCGATGGAAGAGGTTATGAGGAAGTTTGATGATACGAAAGCTTGGAATCTTCCTGTGATAGATGAGCTCGGCAAATATAAGGGATTTGTTTCCAAGTCGAAGATATTCAACTCATACCGTCAGGTATTGGTAGATTTTTCAGCAGATTAATAGTTATAAGTATGGAAAAGAAAGATTTGAGAATTGTATATATGGGTACTCCTGATTTTGCGGTAGAGAGTCTCAAATGTCTGGTTGAAGGAGGTTATAATGTAGTAGGTGTGATAACGATGCCCGACAAACCGATGGGGCGTCATGGAAGTGTGTTGCAGCCCAGTCCTGTAAAGCAGTATGCTGTGTCGCAGGGATTGCGCGTGCTTCAACCGGAAAGATTGAAAGATGAATCTTTTGTTGAAGAGCTTCGTTCTTTGCAGGCGGATTTACAGATTGTGGTGGCATTTCGAATGTTACCCGAAGTGGTTTGGAATATGCCTCGCTTGGGAACGTTCAATCTTCATGCCTCTTTGTTGCCTCAGTACAGAGGAGCAGCCCCCATCAATTGGGCAGTCATCAATGGAGATACAGAAACGGGTATCACCACCTTCTTCTTGAAGCATGAAATTGATACCGGAGAAATCATACAGCAGGTGCGTGTGCCTATTGCTGATACAGACAATGTGGGAATTGTGCACGATAAACTGATGATGTTGGGAGGAGAGTTGGTGCTTGAAACGGTAGATGCTATTTTGGCCGGTACGGTGAAGCCTGTTCCGCAGGAAAAACTGATTCAGTCGGAAGCAGAATTGCGTCCGGCTCCTAAGATTTTTAAGGAAACGTGTCGCATTGACTGGAATAAGGGAGTGAAACAGATTTATGATTTTATTCGCGGCTTATCTCCCTATCCGGCTGCATGGACAGAATTGTACATGGGGGGAGCCGGTAAGCAGATGATGAAGATTTATGAAGCTGAGAAAATCTTCTGTCAGCATGATATGCAGATAGGGGAGATTCGTACAGATTTAAAGACTGACTTCCGGATAGCGGTAAAAGATGGTTTCATTAATATCTGTCTCTTATACACATCTGACGCTGCCGACGACTAGTCGAG
>ENA-OYYG01000517-OYYG01000517.1-human-gut-metagenome-genome-assembly--contig:-NODE-517-length-17344-cov-4.473596_pt1 | contig 17344 bp, 17 predicted proteins | sample MGYA00244061_ERZ653444 | MGnify/ENA primary metagenome ERZ653444 (study PRJEB26926, sample SAMN06165059) | human gut metagenome | biome: ENVO:00009003; feature: ENVO:2100002; material: ENVO:00002003... | reverse complement strand
GTGCTGATGATATTGGGATATAATTTGTTTTGTCATTAAAATGAAAAAAATGTTGAAATAATGCTTGCAAAATAATTTAATATCTGCTACAATATTTTCTGTTGTGGGTAAATAATACCCAATACCATTAAGGAGGTGTATTTAAGATGGCAAAATGTGCAATTTGTGAAAAAGCTGCTCACTTTGGTAACGCTGTGAGCCATTCTCATAGAAGATCAAATAAGAAATGGAATGCTAACGTTAAGTCAGTAAAGGTTAAGGTCAACGGTGCATCTCAGAAGATGTATGTATGTACTTCATGCTTACGTTCCGGTAAAGTAGAACGCGCATAAGAACTGCTGTTAATTTTCGAAAATTTATATCAGTGGGAAGGTGGATTGTCTTTTTAGATGATTCACCTTCTTTGTTTTGACATTTGTATCATGAATAGGTATAATATCTATTATTAGATAGGATAGATAGTATCCGTGAATGGAGGTATATAGATGAGAGGTCATATCGAAGGACAGTTAGGTACGATTACCATCGAATCAGAAGTTATTGCAAGATATGCCGGTTCTACAGCCGTAGAGTGTTTTGGTATTGTGGGCATGGCAGCTGTCAGCATGAAGGACGGCCTTGTAAAGCTTTTAAAGGGCGACAGCCTTACAAGAGGAATTCACGTAGAGATTGATGAAGACAATATGATTACAATTGATTTTCATGTTATTGTTTCTTATGGTGTCGGCATTTCAACCGTTGCAGAGAATCTGATTGAAAATGTAAAGTACAAGGTACATGAATTTACAGGTCTTGATATTAAGAAGATTAATATATTTGTAGAAGGTGTTCGTGTAATAGATTAATGGAAGATGCCGTATATGGCGGAATGGAGGAAAATTGTGGCTACAAATACAATAGATGCAGCACTTTTGCAAAAGATGTTCCTTGCAGGAGCAAAAAACCTTGAAGCAAAAAAAGAGTGGATTAATGACTTGAATGTATTCCCGGTGCCGGACGGCGATACGGGAACCAATATGACACTGACAATTATGTCTGCGGCAAAAGAAGTCGGTGCGCTTGCAGTACCGGATATGGAAACGCTGGCAAAAGCAATTGCGACCGGTTCATTAAGAGGTGCAAGAGGTAATTCAGGTGTTATTCTTTCACAGCTGTTCAGAGGATTTACAAAGGAAATGTCCGGGATTGACAGTTTAACCGTAGAAGACATTGCAAGAGCAACACAGAGAGCAACAGAAACAGCATACAAGGCCGTTATGAAGCCGAAGGAAGGAACAATTCTTACCGTTGCAAAGGGTGTATCTGATAAGGCGGCAGAAGTTGCAGAGGAAACAGAAGACATCGAAGAAGCACTGTTAAAGATTATTGAACATGCAGAGCTTGTCTTGTCAAAGACGCCTGAAATGCTCCCTGTTTTAAAGGAAGCCGGTGTTGTGGATTCCGGCGGACAGGGTCTGGTTGTTGTATTAAGAGGTATGTATGATGCTTTAACAGGTAAAGTCACAGACTTTAAGATTGAAGGCGTATCTAAAGCAAAAATTGCAGCAACAGGAAAGAATACGGGAGCTGCCATTGAAAATGTAGATATTAAATTCGGTTACTGTACGGAATTTATTATTATGCTCGATAAAGAATTTGATGAAAAGACAGAAGAATCCTTTAAGGCATTTTTATCTTCTATCGGTGATTCCATTGTGTGTGTTGCATTAGATGACATTGTAAAGGTTCATGTGCATACCAATCATCCGGGTCAGGCATTTGAAAAGGCATTAGAATACGGACAGCTGACAAAGATGAAGGTTGATAATATGCGTGAGGAACACAACCAGAAGGTTATCCAGCAGTCAGAGATGGAAGCAGCTGCTAAGGAAGAAACAGAAAAGAAGGAAGAAAAAGCACCACATAAGGATTTTGGTTTTGTAACGATTTCCGCAGGCGAAGGACTTTCTGAAATCTTTAAGGAACTGGGTGTTGACGAAGTGATTGAAGGCGGACAGACCATGAATCCGAGTACAGAGGATATTTTAAATGCTGCTGACCGCATTAATGCAGATACTGTTTTTGTTCTTCCGAATAATAAGAACATTATTCTTGCCGCGGAGCAGGCAGCAGAGCTTGTAGAAGGCAAAAAGCTGATTGTAATTCCGACAAAGACAGTTCCGCAGGGTATTACAGCGATGATTAACTTTGAAGCTTCAAGAAATGCACAGGAAAATGCAGACACGATGACAGAAGCACTTTCAACAGTGGCAACAGGACAGCTTACTTATGCAGTTCGTGATACGTCAATTGACGGAAAAGAAATTCACAAAGACGATATTATGGGACTTTCAGACAGCGGACTTGCGGCAGTCGGCAAGAGCATTGACCAGACGCTGTTAGAACTTGTTGATGCAATGATGAATGAAGATGCAGAACTTATTACCCTGTATTACGGCAGTGATATTTCAGAAGAAGATGCAGAAAATGCCGCAGCAAAGGTTGAAGAAAAATATCCGGATATTGATGTAGAGCTTCAGATGGGCGGACAGCCGATTTATTATTACATTGTTTCAGTAGAATAAAATGTGAACAAGTCATCTATTACAGCTTGTTCACATAACATTTTACGCCGCAGGCAGCGTAAAATGTTATTTATCGCAGGACTGAATAAATTCAGTCCGCGTTCCTCCGGCATTGGAATGCCTGCGGAAAGAAGGATAAGATGAGTAAGATTGATGAAATCAGAGGCGAGATGGTTAAGGCGATGAAGGCGAAGGATAAGGCCAGAAAAGATGTTCTTTCCTTACTGCTTGCGGAATTAAAGAATGTAGAAATTAACAACCGCACACCGCTGACTGATGAAGAAGGAAATCAGGTTATTTTAAAGCAGATTAAGCAGTTAAAAGAAACACTTTCCCTTACTCCGGCAGACCGACAGGACATTATTGACGAGTGTAATTTCTCAATCAGTGTATTAGAGGAATATGCACCGAAGATGATGGATGAATCTGAAATCAAAGCAGTGATTGAAGAAACATTAAAAGAACTTTCTATCGAAACACCGACAGCACAGGATAAAGGTAAAATTATGAAAGTGTTAATGCCAAAGGTCAAAGGCAAGGCAGACGGTAAACTTGTCAATCAGGTTCTTGGCTCAATGATGGCATAAGTTATGAATATACAGCAGCTTAAAGGAATTGGAGAAAAAACTGCTGCGCTACTTAGCAGGCTTTCCGTATACACTGTAAAAGACCTTGTAGGGTTATACCCACGGGCTTACGATGTATATGAAAAGCCTGTTTTTGTACAGGAAGCAGTGGAAGAACATGCATCAGAAATCGTGAGCATTGAAGCCGTTGTGGCAAGAAATGTGGAACAGTATTCCACACCGAGAATGAAAGTATTATCGACAGTTGTGCGGGATGAACAGGGAACATCCCTGAAATGCACATGGTTTAACATGCCGTTTCTGCGCAGCAGTTTAAAGCCGGGAGCACATTATGTCTTCCGCGGTCAGCTTGCAAAGAAAAAGGGAAGCTTTGTTTTAGAACAGCCACAGATGTATACAATGGCGGCATATGCACAGTTACAGGGAAGTATGCAGCCCATATATCCGCTGACAAAGGGGCTGTCCAATAAAACGGTCGCCAAAGCAGTAAAACAGGCATTGGAAAAGTACGATACGTGTCTGGAAAAAGAATATATACCGGTAGATATCCGCAGTGCGTATCAGCTTGCGGAACACAATTTTGCCGTACAGCGGATACATTTTCCGCAGTCGCAGGAGGATTATTTACAGTCCAGAAAAAGACTGGCATTTGAAGAATTTTTTCTGTTTGTGCTGGCAGTGCGCAATATGAAAGAAAAAAATACACACAGGCTGAATGAGTACCGTATTTTAAATGATGCGCGTACCGATAAATTCATTTCTGAACTGGAGTTTGAACTGACGGATGCACAGAAAAAGACATGGGAAGAAATCAAAGAAAACATGTCCGGCAGTGCGTTAATGAGCCGGTTGATTCAGGGCGATGTTGGTTCCGGAAAGACGATTATTGCAGTGTTGGCATTGATGAATACCGCGTTTGCAGGGTATCAGGGGGCAATGATGGTGCCGACAGAGGTGCTTGCAAAACAGCAGTACGAGTCGATCTGTTCGATGTTTGAAAAACATCAGATTCCGTTAAAGGTTGTGCTTTTAATGGGTTCGATGACGGCGGCGCAGAAAAGAGCGGTTTATGAGCAGATTCGCACGCATGAGGCGGATATTGTGGTCGGCACGCACGCCGTGATTCAGGAAAAAGCCGTTTATGACAAGCTTGCACTGGTAATTACGGACGAACAGCACCGCTTCGGGGTCAATCAGCGGCGGGCGCTTTCTATGAAAGGGGACAATCCGCACGTACTGGTTATGAGTGCAACCCCGATTCCGAGAACACTGGCAATTATAGTATACGGTGACTTGGATATTTCTATTATTGATACACTACCGGCAGAACGTCTTCCAATAAAAAATTGTGTTGTGGGAACCAACTACCGGGAAAATGCGTATAAGTTTATAGCGGGTCAGGTCAAAAAAGGCAGACAGGCATATGTTATCTGTCCGATGGTGGAGGAAAGCGAAAATGTCGATGCTGAAAATGTCGTAGAATATGCCGAAAAGCTTAAAGCGGCACTGCCTCCGCAAATCCGTGTGGAATATTTGCACGGAAAGATGAAAGCAAATCAAAAAGAAGAAATTATGGCGCGCTTTGCGGCGCGGGAAACAGATGTACTGGTATCGACAACCGTTATCGAAGTCGGTGTCAACGTTCCGAATGCCACGGTAATGATGGTGGAAAATGCAGACCGTTTCGGGCTTGCACAGCTTCACCAGCTGAGGGGACGTGTGGGGCGCGGAAAATATCAGTCGTATTGTATCTTTGTGTCCGGTTCGGACACAGCCAAGGCAAAGGACCGCTTAGGCATTTTAAATCAGACGAATGACGGATTTAAAATTGCAGAGGAGGATTTAAAACAGCGTGGACCGGGAGATTTTTTCGGCGTGCGCCAGAGCGGGGATTTGCGTTTTAAAATCGGTGATATTTTCTCAGATTCCAAAGTGTTAAAGGAAGCAGCAGATGCGGCAGGCGCTGTACTTGCAAAAGATGAACTGCTTTCGTCGGAAGAAAATGTTTATCTGAAGACAAAAGTGGAAGAATATACAAAGGAATGTCTGGAAAATATTAATTTATGATGGAAGTGTCACAAGTATAAGGAGTGCTATAAAATGCGGACAATGGAATTTACAATGAGCAGACCCGGACTGGTAGAACCGGGACAGGAAGTGGAAATTACCGAAGGGAAACTGCCAAGCAGCTTTTACTACACGATAGAACCTGCGGTTGCAATGTCGGGAAACTACTCGACACCGGAGCGTTTAAAATCCAGAAAAGGCATTGTAAAAGAAGTCGGCGAAACCAGCCGTGGATACTACGTACTGGCGGAATTTGACGAGTAAATGCGGCACAGTGGAAGATTGTATCAGAAACTGCCGCACGCAGAATGCTGCGAAAAAAGAAGGATAAGGATTAGAAGAGAAAATCAGGTGGACAGATGAAGGAAGAATTAATGCGCACAGAACTGCTGTTTGGCAGTGAGGGCATGGAAAAATTAAAAAATGCAAAGGTGGCACTGTTCGGAGTCGGCGGAGTCGGCGGCTACGTGGCAGAAGCACTTGCACGCAGCGGTGTCGGAAACATGGTGCTTACAGATAACGACTGTGTAAGTGTTTCCAATATCAACCGTCAGATTATCGCACTGCACAGTACGGTCGGCAGACCGAAAGTGGAAGTAATGAAGGAACGGCTTTTAGATATCAACCCGGAGATTAATCTGGAACTGCACCGGTCCTTTTATCTGCCGGAAAATCACGATGACTATGATTTTGCATCATATGATTATGTTATCGACTGTATTGATACAGTTGCTGCCAAGATTGATCTGGTGCTTGAAGCGCAGAAAGCAGGAACACCGATTATAGCGAGCATGGGAACCGGCAATAAACATCACCCGGAGCTGCTCGAGGTTTCGGATATTTTTAAGACTTCGGTCTGTCCGCTTGCAAAAGTCATGCGTTATGAATTAAAAAGGCGCGGCGTAAAGAAACTGAAAGTGATTTATTCCAAGGAGCAGCCAGTCAAGGTATCGGCGCCGCTTGAGAATAATGCCAGAAGATGTATTCCCGGCAGTACTGCATTTGTTCCGGCTTCGGCAGGACTGCTGATCGCTTCTGAAGTCGTCAAGGACATTATGATGTAAGAACCGGGCAAAAGTATCTTAATAATCACTGCATAAATAAAACACTTCTTCCATATACATGAAGTAAATATGGAAGGAGTGTTTTTGTTTTTATGGACAGTAATCAGGAATTTTCGTTATACAAGGATATGAAAGCCAGAACAAACGGAGAAATATACATCGGGGTGGTAGGACCGGTCAGAACCGGTAAATCAACTTTTATTAAAAGATTTATGGACTTGTGCGTACTGCCGCAGATGGAAAATGAACATGTACGTGCGCGGGCAAAGGACGAACTGCCGCAGAGCGCCGCGGGAACAACAATTATGACGACCGAGCCGAAGTTTATTCCAAGTGAGGCGGCACTCATTTATCCAATGGAAGATGTGGGCGTCAAGGTGCGTCTGATTGACTGTGTCGGTTTTATGGTGGAAGGCGCGTCCGGTCACGTTGAAAATGAAAAGGAGCGCATGGTAAAAACACCGTGGTCGCAGACGGAAATCCCGTTTACCAAGGCGGCGGAAATCGGTACGAAAAAGGTGATTGCGGAACATTCAACGATAGGTATTGTCGTAACCACAGACGGTTCATTTTCAGAGATTCCAAGACAAAATTACGTTCCGGCGGAGGAACGCACTATTCAGGAATTAAGTGCCATTAAAAAGCCGTTTCTGGTGCTGTTAAATAGTGTAAAGCCGTATTCTAAGGAAACCGGACAGCTTGCGGAAGAACTCACGCAGAAATACGGCGTAACCGTGCTGCCGGTCAACTGCGACCAGTTAAAAAAAGAAGATATCACTGCGATTCTTGAAAATGTACTGCTTGAATTTCCGGTGACGGAGCTGGATTTTTACACGCCGCAGTGGATGGAAATGCTGCCGGAGGACCACTGGCTGAAAGCAGAGCTGATTGCAAAGGCTGCGGAAGTGTTAGAACCGGTTGGAAAAATCCGCGATGTGAAGAAAAATTTTGTGCAGGTAACGGGAGAATCGCTAAGCGGCATTACCGTATCCGATATCCAGATGTCGGATGGCAGGGTGCGGCTGGAAGTGCAGATGAAGCCGCAGGTTTATTATGACATTTTAAGTGAATTGACAGGCACGGCAATCCACAATGAATATGAGCTGATTCACATGATCCGGGAGCTTTCCGCAAAGAAAAAAGAATTTGACAGTGTGGGAAATGCTTTATCAGAAGTGTCTGCAAGCGGCTTCGGGGTTGTAACACCGGTGCGGGAAGAAATTGTGTTAGATGAGCCGGAGGTGATTAAAAACGGCACAAAATACGGTGTAAAAATCAAAGCGCAGGTGCCGTCCGTCAATATGATCAAGACGAACATCAGTGTGGAAATTGCACCGATTGTCGGTACGAAAAACCAGGCAGATGACCTGATTGCATACATAAAAGAAAATGCCGGGGACAATGCGCAGGGAATCTGGGAAACAAATATTTTCGGAAAGACGATTGAACAGATTGTAGATGACGGCATTTATGAAAAAACACACAACATGACACCGGAAAGCATGGAAAAGATTTCTTCTACATTGGAAAAAGTCATGAATGAAAATTCGGGACTGGTCTGCCTGATTGTATAAATCAGGCTGTATGCAAAAATGCTTTATAATGTAAAAAAACTGTGGTATACTAATGAAAGAGTGTTGTATCACGGCATTATCTGATATGCCGTGGTATAACACTTCTGTATTGAAAAAACGAATTCAAGAAATATATGCTGCAATGCGGCGGAATGGAGAACAACATGAAAAAAGTAGAAGATTATGTACGCAGTATTCCGGATTTCCCGGAAAAGGGAATTATTTTCAGAGATATTACAAGCGTGATTCAGGATCCGGAAGGATTAAAGCTTGCAATTGACGGCATACAGAATTTATTAAAAGACGTAGATTTTGATGTGGTAGTCGGACCGGAATCCAGAGGTTTTATCTTTGGTGTGCCAATTGCTTACAATAATCATACGGGCTTTGTACCGGTCAGAAAAAAGGGAAAGCTTCCGTGCGAAACCATTTCAGAAGAATATGCCCTTGAATACGGTACGGCAACAATTGAAATACATAAGGATGCCATTCAGCCGGGTCAGAAGGTTGTTATTGTCGATGATTTAATTGCAACCGGCGGAACGACAGAAGCTGCCATTCATATGATTGAGCGTCTGGGCGGTGAGGTTGTAAAGGTTGTATTTCTTATGGAGCTGGAAGGCTTAAAGGGCAGAGAACGTTTAAAAGATTACGATGTGGATGCAGTGATTAAGTATCCGGGTAAATAAAGAACGGACTGTACGGCAGAAAGGAGAGAGCATATGGCAACACCACATAATCAGGCAGAAAAGGGACAGATTGCAAAGACGGTGCTGATGCCGGGAGATCCGTTGCGTGCAAAGTATATTGCAGAGAATTTTCTCACAGAGGTACAGCAGTTTAACGAAGTGCGCAATATGTACGGCTATACCGGAATGTATCAAAGCAGGGAAGTTTCTGTCATGGGAAGCGGTATGGGAATGCCGTCCATGGGCATTTACAGCTATGAATTGTATACAAAATACGATGTAGAGCGGATTATCCGTATCGGTTCTGCCGGGGCGCTCTCCGATGATATTGCATTGATGGACATTGTTGCGGCAATCGGTACCTGTACGGATTCTAATTATGCTTCCCAGTATGGGCTGCCGGGTACATTTGCACCGACAGCGGATTTTGGTCTGTTAAAGATTACAGACCGCATTGCACAAGAAAAAAATCTTTCCTTAAAGGTTGGAAATATTGTGTCTTCGGACATTTTTTATAATGAAGACAACAGTGTCAATGACCGCTGGAAGAAGATGAACGTACTGGCAGTGGACATGGAGGCGGCGGCACTGTATATGAATGCGGCAAGATGCGGTAAAAAAGCACTCTGCCTGCTGACAATCAGTGACCATTTGTACCGTCATGAAAGCCTGACGGCAATGCAGCGGCAGAATTCATTTCAGGAGATGATGACACTGGCGCTGGATACGGCAGCAGCATGTGAAGCATAAAACGAAAAGCGGAGGAAAGAAAGACAGAGTATGACATTTTTAAACAGTGCGCCGTTCTGGCTGATTGTATGTTTTCTCGTGATTGCGGTTTATGTTTCCGCGGACGGTAAAAGAAAACACCGGGCAAAGGTTTTAAAGCAGCTTAAAAGCAGCTTTGGGAAACCGTCTGGGCGCAGATACGGGGAAGATGAATATGAGCGCCTGACACATTATTACAGAGAGTGTGCAGAGCAGTCCGGGGAAGGCATTGACGATATTACATGGAATGACCTGAATATGGACGACATTTTTAAGCAGATGAATATTGCCAATTCTTCGGCAGGACAAGAGTATCTGTACAGGCTTTTGCGGACACCGGCGGAAAGTCCGGACAGGCTTCGTGAAATTGACAGTCTGGCAGAGTATTTTGCAGCACATGAGAAAGAGCGGATTGCATTACAGCAGGAATTTGTAAAGCTTGGCTTTGTGAAATATTTATCACTTAGCGACTATATCGGCCTGATGGTTGGCATGGAACCCGGCGGCAACGGTGTGCATATTGCGGCGCTCATTGCGTTGGCGGCAGCTTTTGTGGTCTGCTTTGCGGTAAATCCGGTTATCGGAATCGGACTGATTGTGGCGGCGGTTACATTTTCGATTCTGACATATTATAAAATGAAGGCAAAGGTTGAACATTACTTTGTCTGCATTGCGCAGATTGTACGCATGACAGCGGCGGCACAGGCGATTGCACAGCAAAAAAACGCAGGTCTGGAAGAATATAACAAAAAGCTGGAGGAACTCTGCAAAAAATTCCAGTCGGTCACAAAAAATGCGTGGCTGCTGGAATCCGGTAATGTCAACGGCTCGCTGTCTGAAATGGCAATGGAGTATATGCGTATGCTTACCCATGTGGATTTAATGAAATTTAACAGCATGGTACGCCATATCGGAAACTGTCAGGCAGAGGTCTATGAACTGTTTGATACGTTAGGACTGCTGGAAGCCTGTATTTCGGTGGCATCATACAGACAGATGCTTCCGTACTGGTCGAAGCCGCAGCTTTTAACCGGCAGCAGAAGAAAGCTTGTGATTGAGGAAGGGTATCACCCATTAATTGAAAAGCCGGTTGCCAATTCCATGCATACAGAAAAAAATGTACTGCTGACAGGCTCCAACGCTTCCGGTAAATCCACATTTTTACGGACGATAGCCGTCAATGCGGTGCTGTCACAGACCATTTTTACGAGTGTGTCAAAAAATTATCAGGCACCGTATTTCAGAATCTATTCTTCAATGTCTTTAAAGGACGATTTAGGCGGCAAAAACAGCTACTATATTGTGGAGATTAAAGCACTTAAAAGGATTCTTACCGCCGCAGAGCAGACGGGCTGCCCGGTGCTTTGCTTTGTCGATGAGGTGCTGCGCGGAACCAATACGGTAGAGCGTATCGCGGCATCTTCTGAGATTTTAAAATATTTAAAGGATAAGAATGTATTGTGTTTTGCGGCAACGCATGATATTGAACTGACCGCGATTTTAAGCGGCTGTTATGATAATTATCATTTTCAGGAAGAAGTCACGGACAGCGATGTTTCCTTTAATTTTAAGCTGTTTAAAGGACCGGCGACGACAAGAAACGCGATTAAGCTGCTTAAAATGATAGGTTATGATGCATCTATTATCAAAGGTGCAGAGTGTCAGGCAGGTTATTTTATAGAAAATGGTGTCTGGAAAATTTAAGTACCGTTATTTGTTTGCATCAAATGGGTTGAGAATACAATAAAAATATGATAAAATATAATATCAGTTTGGATAGGGAGGTACAGGTATGACAGGATTAGCAGGTGAAGTTATTTACGAAGCAGTGAAGTTTATTATTATGCTGTTATTGCTGGCAGGCGGTGTAGTTATCGGAGGAAAGCTCCGTACACGTTCAGACGCAAAAAAAGAGGCAAAAAACAAGGAAATCTAGGAGGATAAAGAAGTGCAGTACAGAGGTGTTAACGAGTTAAGAAGAATGTTTCTTGACTTTTTCGAGAGCAAGGGCCATTTAAAGATGAAAAGCTTTTCACTTGTTCCACACAATGACAACAGTTTATTGATTATTAATTCCGGTATGGCGCCGTTAAAGCCATATTTCACAGGACAGGAGATTCCACCGAGAAGAAGGGTGACAACCTGTCAGAAGTGTATCAGAACCGGAGATATCGAAAACGTAGGAAAGACAGCAAGACATGGTACATTCTTTGAAATGCTCGGTAACTTTTCTTTTGGTGATTATTTTAAGAGAGAGGCAATTCACTGGTCATGGGAATTTTTAACAGAAGTTGTAGGACTGGATAAGGATAGACTGTATCCGTCTATTTATTTAGATGACGATGAAGCCTTTGACATTTGGAATAAAGAAATCGGTATTGCACCGGAACGTATTTTCCGTTTTGGCAAGGAAGACAATTTCTGGGAACACGGCGCAGGACCTTGCGGACCATGTTCGGAAATTTATTATGACCGCGGAGAAAAGTACGGCTGCGGCAAGCCGGGCTGTACGGTAGGCTGTGATTGCGACCGTTACATGGAAGTATGGAATAACGTATTTTCACAGTTTAACAATGACGGCAAGGGCAATTATTCAGAACTGGAACAGAAAAATATCGATACCGGTATGGGTCTTGAAAGACTTGCGGTTGTTGTTCAGGATGTTGATTCTATTTTCGATGTGGACACTTTACAGGCACTGCGCAACAAGGTCTGTGAAATGGCCGGTGTGAAGTATCACGAAGATGAAAAGCAGGACGTATCAATCCGTGTTATCACAGACCATATCCGTTCAGTTACATTTATGGTAAGCGACGGAATTATGCCGTCTAACGAAGGCAGAGGTTATGTGCTTAGAAGACTGTTAAGACGTGCCGCAAGACACGGAAGACTGCTTGGCATTGAAGGCAAGTTCTTATCAAAGCTTTGTGAAACGGTTATTGAAGGTTCTAAGGACGGATATCCTGAATTGGATGAAAAGAGAGATTTCATTATTAAAGTTATCGCAGAAGAAGAAGATAAGTTTAATAAGACCATTGACCAGGGCTTAAGCATTCTTGCCGATATGGAACAGGAGCTTGAAAAGAGCGGTAAAAAGGTACTCGGCGGCGCAGATGCATTTAAGCTGTATGACACATACGGTTTCCCAATGGATTTAACAAAGGAAATCCTTGAAGAAAAGAATATTACAATTGATGAAGAAGGCTTTACGGCAGCGATGAATGAACAGCGGGAAAAGGCACGTAAGGCAAGAAAGACCACAAATTACATGGGTGCGGATGCAACCGTTTATGATGAAATCGACCCGGCAGTTACAAGTAAGTTTACAGGTTATGATAAGCTGGTGAATGAATCGGAGATTACCGTACTGACAACGGAATCAGAGATTACAGAAGCACTTTCAGAAGGCGATAAAGGAACCGTTATCGTAGATGAATCCGTGTTTTATGCAACCATGGGTGGTCAGGAAGGTGACTGCGGTGTGATTACAGGACCGGAAGGTGAATTTACCGTAGAAACAACCATTAAGTTAAAGGGCGGCAAGATTGGACATGTCGGTGTGATGACAAAGGGCATGTTAAAGAAAGGCGATAAAGTAACACTTTCTGTAAATGCCGCAAAGAGAGCCGATTCATGCAAGAATCACAGTGCAACACATCTGCTTCAGGGAGCATTAAAGGAAGTACTCGGAAGCCACGTACAGCAGTCCGGTTCTTATGTAGACCCTGACAGATTAAGATTTGACTTTGCACATTTCCAGAGCATGACAGCCGAGGAACTTGAAAAGGTTGAAAAGATTGTCAATGAAAAGATTGCGGAAGCCATTCCTGTTGTGACACAGGTCATGACGATTGATGAAGCCAAAAAGACAGGCGCAACCGCACTGTTTGGTGAAAAGTACGGCGAAACGGTACGTGTTGTCTGCATGGGCGAATTTTCAAAAGAGTTCTGCGGTGGTACACATGTAGCCAATACATCAAACATCGGACTGTTTAAGATTATTTCAGAATCCGGTGTTGCTGCAGGTACAAGAAGAATCGAAGCACTCACAGGCAACGGTGTATTAAAGTATTACGCACAGCTTGAAGAAACCTTAAAAGAAGCCGCAAAAGCAGCTAAGGCAGAACCGGTACAGCTTGTTAAGAAGATTGCAGCTATGAATGATGAGATTAAGTCCCTTATGAGTGAGAATGAGAAGCTTAAGGCCGAGCTTGCTAATAATGCACTTGGAGATACAGCAGGAGATATCAAGGAAGTTAACGGTGTTAAGTATATCGCAACTAAGGTTGACGGTGTTGATATGAATGGACTTCGTGACCTTGGAGACCAGCTCAAAGAGAAGCTTGGCGAAGGTGTGGTTGTACTTGCATCAGGAAATGACGGAAAAGTAAGCCTGATGGCTACAGCAACAGACGGAGCAATGAAGCAGGGAGCACATGCCGGAAATCTTGTGAAAGCAATCGCAGGTCTTGTTCCTGATGAAGAGCTGAATGAAAATAATATTCTTCCTGAAGCATTTGACCCACGTGTTGCAGATGTTGTAAGCCGTGCTGTAAAGGAACTGATCTGATATGACCGTACACTGGGGAGAAAAAAGATACTATTCTCTGGATTATTATCTGAAAAAGACTTATGGTGAAAAGCTCTATAAGATATCTCTCGACGGCGGCATGACATGTCCAAACAGGGATGGTACCCTCGGAACCCACGGTTGCATTTTCTGCAGCCGTGGAGGTTCCGGCGATTTTGCCGCCAGTCGTACTCTGTCTGTCACAGAGCAGATTGAAGCCGGGAAGCAGCAGTCTGCAAAAAAATATACCGGATCATCTTACATTGCTTATTTTCAGGCATATACCAACACTTATGCTTCTTTAGAATATCTGGAAACATTATATATGGAAGCAATTACACATCCTGATATCCGGATTCTTTCCATAGCTACCAGACCGGATTGTCTAAGCGAAAAGATTCTGGATCTCCTGGAAAATTTAAACCGGATCAAACCAGTCTGAGTTGAACTTGGTCTTCAGACTATTCATGAAGAAAGCGCCCGATATATCCGCAGAGGTTATAAGCTTCCGGTATTTGAAAATGCAGTATCCGAGCTTCGAAAGCGTGGAATCGATGTTATTGTCCATACAATCCTGTGTCTTCCAAATGAAACCGAACAGGATATACTCAAGACCATAGAATACCTGAACCACCAGGATATTCAGGGCATCAAACTGCAGCTTTTACATGTATTAAAAGATACCGATCTGGCCGACATCTACCTGGCCTCTCCATTCTACATTCCCACACCGGAAGAATACTACCAGCTTCTCGGGATGTGTATCAGCCACTTAAGACCGGACATCGTTATCCACCGATTAACCGGAGACGGACCAAAAAATCTTTTGATCGCCCCTTTATGGACCTGTAACAAAAGACAAGTTCTGAATCAGTTCCAGTCTTACTTAAAAACACATGACATCTGGCAGGGAAAGGAGTGTTAACCTTGGCCAAATCTTTTACGTTATATAAATTGATCATTTTGTATATGTTGAACGAAGTTGATTTTCCTCTTACCAATTCCCAGATATCAGAATTTATTCTGGATGAAGGATATACAACCTACTTTAAATTACAGCAGGCTTTATCCGAACTTCTGGAATCAGGATTTATTCGTGAAGAATCTACTCATCACCGTACATTTTACCATCTTACGGAAGACGGAGCAGAGACCATCCATTATTTTACAAACGATATCTCTCCTGCAATCCAGCATGATATCGACGAATTTTTAAAAGAGAAACATTACGAATTAAAAAATGAGATGTCCGTAAAAGCGGACTATTTCGAGAATTCCAACATGGAATATTCTGTACGCTGTCAGGTCATCGAACAGGGTCTTCCTCTGATCGACCTCACCGTAACAGCCCCGACAGAATCCGAAGCTGCAACCATTGCAAACAACTGGCAGAAACGGAACCAGGAGATTTATGCGTTAGTAATGGCGAAGTTGTTGTAGTAATTATTTTGGTGACTTACCCCAGACCTAAATAAAAGGATAGAAGCCATTTCTGTGCTGATTCAATCATGGAGAAACTCTAGAGTTACTAACCATGACCTCATATGCACAGAAATGGCTTCTATCCTTTTATTCAGTTACGTTTTTGTATGCCATAATAATTATATAATGGAACCTTAACCGTTGTGATATCTTGATTGGAACAATTTAAAATAGAAACTCGCTCATGACATAGTTGCTGACATCGATTCCTTTTTCTGTTAACCGGATGTATTCGCCGGTGTCTTCAAGCAGCTGCTTTTGGTACATATCGATCAGTACTTTTCCATATGCATTTTCAATACTTCTTCCGAAAGTCTGCCTGAAGTCAGTCTTGGATACTCCTTCGATTTTTCTGAGCCCCAGAAACATATATTCTTCCATCTGATTCTGCAAACTAAGAACTTCGATCTCACCGCCTTCTACGAATCGTTGGTTATTGATAAGAGATGCCGCACCGGTTCCGATTCCCAGATATTCTGTGCGGTTCCAGTATCCAAGGTTATGCCGGCATTCATATCCTTCTTTGGCATAATTAGATATCTCATATCTGTGATAGCCGTAACTCCACAAAATATTTTTTGTAAACTGATACATCATCCGTTCTGTATCTTCATCCGGAAGTTCTCTTCTTCTTCTCGCCTCAGCGCGTTCACCCTCTCCGTACTTTTCATAGAACGGCGTTCCTTCTTCGATGATCAGACTGTATGCGGAGATATGTTCCGGACCAAGTTCTGCCACTTTTTTTAATGTATCTTCCCATCCTCCCAATGTCTGAAATGGAATTCCCGACATCAGATCTACATTGATATTCTGAAATCCCACTTCTCTTGCAAGCGTATAGGTATCCAGGAAGTCTTTATATGTATGAATTCTTCCGAGCATCTTTAATTCCTGATCATCCGTTGACTGTAATCCGATACTCAGACGATTAATCCCGACATTCCGATATGCCATCAATTTCAACTTATCTACTGTCCCCGGGTTCACTTCTACCGTGATCTCCGCGTCCGAATCAATTGGAAATGTAGCACGTATCGCATCGAAGATACTCCTCATCTGCTGAGTTTCTAATATGGACGGTGTACCGCCTCCTATAAAAATACTGCTTACATGGTACATACCGGCAAGATCATAATAAGAACGGATCTTCTGGCACAAGCCCATGACATACTCCTGTCTCGCTTCAGGTGTTGCAGGCGCAGACAGGAAATCACAGTACCGACATTTTTTTACACAAAATGGAATATGGATATATAACTCTAATGGTCTCATTATTTATCATCCAGCTTCAATACACTCATAAATGCTTTCTGCGGAATCTCTACGTTGCCCACCTGACGCATACGTTTCTTTCCTTCTTTCTGTTTTTCCAGAAGCTTTCTCTTACGGCTGATATATCCACCATAACATTTTGCCAGCACATCTTTACGCATCGCACGAACTGTTTCACGCGCGATGATCTTACTTCCGATTGCTGCCTGGATTGGAATCTCGAATAACTGTCTCGGGATCTCTTCTTTTAACTTCTCGCACATCTTTCTTCCGCGTTCGTATGCAGTATCTGCATGAATGATAAATGACAATGCATCGACTTCTTCTTTATTGATCAGGATATCCAGTTTGACAAGTTCTGACTTCACATAACCGGCCATCTCATAGTCAAACGAAGCATATCCTCTTGATCTTGATTTTAATGCATCAAAGAAATCATAAATGATTTCATTAAGCGGGAGCTGGTAATGTAATACTGCACGTGTCTCTTCTATATACTCCATACCTTCATATACGCCTCGACGTTCCTGGCACAGATCCATGATCGCACCGATAAACTCCGATGTCACCATGATCTCTGCTTTTACCATTGGCTCTTCCATATATTCGATCTCTGAAGGATCCGGAAGATTCGATGGATTCGTAAGCTCTATCACATCTCCATTTGTCTTGTGTACTTTATCTGTCTCTTATACACATCTCCGAGC
>ENA-OYYG01000437-OYYG01000437.1-human-gut-metagenome-genome-assembly--contig:-NODE-437-length-20072-cov-7.544837_pt1 | contig 20072 bp, 9 predicted proteins | sample MGYA00244061_ERZ653444 | MGnify/ENA primary metagenome ERZ653444 (study PRJEB26926, sample SAMN06165059) | human gut metagenome | biome: ENVO:00009003; feature: ENVO:2100002; material: ENVO:00002003... | reverse complement strand
GGCAGCGTCAGATGTGTATAAGAGACAGGGTTATGAGAGATGTACTCTCTCTTCTCATGCAAAAGATAACGTTTGGGAGATACGCCTGCCAACTTACTGAATGAGGCATAAAAGGCACTTCGCGACAGGAATCCGCAACGTTGAGGCAATTCCTCCAGCGGACACTTGCCCGAGCGAAGCAGTTCCTTGGCATATTCCACCCGATATGTGTTCACCAAATCTTTCAAGTGGCAACCGAAATAGCGGTTTATCACGTTGGATAGATAAGTTTGGTTCGTTTCAATCATCTCGCTCAATTTTTTCAAAGAGAGCTTTGGGTCGAGGAATACCTGGCGCACTTCCAAATAGTACAATACATATTTATATATCTCACAATCGACTCTTCTTACTTTTTCTACTCCCTGATTTGCGAATTTTTGCTCCCAATAAAGATGAGCTGTTTTGAAAAGCAGATTTTTCTGCCTTTCGGAAGTAAAGGTGCGCTTGTCGCGATGTAGAAACAGATAGTCCATTGTATTCTATTTTTATCACCTCATTACGAGAGAAATACGCATATTTTCACCCTTTTCTAAAGAGTTAAAATCGGTAGATCTCTTAGTAAGAGATACACTTTTCGCTGCAAATTTACACAAAGTTTTGATAATTAAAACTTTTTGAGAAGAAAATTCATAAGACAAATGCAAAAATATCTTTAGTCATGAATTATAGGGCTTTTTTAATGAGACTTAATCTATTGGTTTTCATCTTATTAACATAGTACTGTGTATCTCTTACTAAGAGATCTACCGATTTCTTCTTTTCTCATGAAAATATATATTTCACATTATCAGGTTATTACTACCCGTTTGATACGTATTTATTCCCTATCTCGTGAGTATTAAAAAGTGCAAAACAATTTTTTCAAGAGCACTCGGGCATTTTTTGAAAAGACTTAATTGTTTTTGAGAAGGATTTAAAGCTTTTTCAAAGAGTGATAGCTCATCTCGAAAAGCATATTGCGATTGCTTAACCTCGGTCTTGGTTAACGGAGATTTTACTTTCATTAATTAAAGAAAAGGCGGAAACATTGTCTTCGTTTTATATCCAACTTGAGAATCTTAACAGATGTCAACGTATCGTAATGAAAAGACCTTGAGGTTTTAAAAAAAGACCAAAGAGTTTCTGAGAAAGACTTAAGTGTTTTAGAAAAAGACCTTGGTCTTTTTTCTAAGACGTTTCGACCTATTTATTTCACTTGTTCCTCGTATTTTTGTATCTTACTTATTTCCTTTCACGCTAACGCTTTGTGTAGCAACAGGTTGACTTCATGATATGTGTGAAACCTACTTTCAACTAATCTTGTTGAGGCTGTTTTTAACCGAGGCAATGTAGGAAAGATTATAAGTCTGAATCAGCCGATATGCAATGCCAGCAATACCGTCAGTGGCAAATAATCTTTTAGGTCTTCTCTCAATAATTTCAGAGCCTGCTGAATGCGGTAGTCTATTGTCTTGGGGGGATACATTATAAGTAACGGCGATATCTTTATAGCTCATGCCTTTAAAGCGATGCATAATGAATGCCGTTTGATAGGATTCGGGTAATGCAGCTATTGCCTTTTCAATTCTTTTGGTCAGTTCTTTTATTTGATAGTAATTCACATCTTCCGGTATTTCCTGATTCTTGGTATAGAAAACTGCTTCTGCCCGGTTGATGATTTCTTTCTTGGCTATCAGATTCAATGCCCGATGGTAGGTCATTTTAAAAAGATATTGGCTAAGGGAAGATTCGATTATTAGCTCCGAATGTTTTTCCCATATCCAAAGCATGATTTCCTGAACAATTTCTTCCGCATCTTCCAGCTCAACAAAGCGGCGGGCATAAGCGCATAACATCGGATAATACTTCCTGAACAGACTGTCGAATGCTTGTTGTTCCCCCTTTCGGAGGGAACTCAATAGAGCCATATCTTCCATATTTCTGTCTGTTTTCATCTTGATTATTCCTCGTTAACTCGTCTGCAAAGATAAGTTTTTCATTTATGCTTTTAATACTAAAACATCTTTTTTCAAAAAAATACCATTTTTTGTTTAGGAATCTTTCTTCGGGGTTTGTCTTAATAATAAATGAGCTCTCAAAAATGACAGATACAGATAATACATATAACAACATAGAGGAGCTGTTGCCTCGTTTCTGTGAAGGAATGACAACAGCGGCAGAAAGTCGGTTGGTGGAAGAATGGATAGAACAAGATGAATCTCATCGTAAAATAATGAATCAGATTCATGCGCTTTATCTGGCCACCGATACATTGCATGTGATGAAAAGTGTAGATACGGAAAAGGCATTAAGGAAGGTAAAAGGTAGGATGAACAAAAAAAGAATCTCTTGGTGGGAATGGACACAACGAATAGCTGCGATGTTGTCCATCCCGCTATTGATTGCTGTTTTGTGGATGTATCAGGATAAGGATGAGCAGCAGGAGGTGGCTCAAATGGTTGAAATAAAGACAAATCCGGGAATGACTACTTCGGTTGTATTGCCCGATAACACTGTTGTTTATTTGAATTCTGAGTCTTCATTGCGTTATCCTTCCCGCTTTGTGGGCGAAAGCCGTGAGGTGGAATTGATTGGTGGGGCTTATTTTGATGTGACGAAGGATAAGGAGAGGCGTTTTGTGGTTTCTACTGCACATCAGTCACAAATAGAAGTATACGGAACCAGTTTTAATGTGGAAGCTTATGCTGCCGATGGTCGGATATCGACTACACTGGTGGAAGGCAGTGTCGGCTTTTTCTTTAAAGATAAAGCAGGAGAAGCTAAAATGATAAAGTTGAAACCTTATCATAAGCTGGTGTATACTCCGGAATCGGGTGAGACGAAAATGTTTGCTACTTCTTGCGAATCGGAGATTGCTTGGAAAGATGGTAAAATAGTATTTAAAAATACCTCTATGGAGGATATTCTCCATATGTTAGGCAAACGTTATAATGTAGACTTTGTTGTGAAGAGTAATCGTATTAAGGAGTATTCGTTTACAGGAACATTCTCTACACAGCGTTTGGAACGTATCTTGGAATATTTTAAAATCTCGTCCCAAATAAATTGGCGTTATTTGGACAGTGATGAAATTTCCGATAAGAAACAGCGGATAGAGATATATTAAATAAAACCTTATTAACCTTTTAGAAAATATTATGAAACAGAAAAGAGCGCCTTAAAACAAAAAACATGCGGAAGATATTGGCGTATCTACCGCATGGAAAAATGAAAACTTTTTAAAGCTTGTTTGGCGACAAGCTAAGATAACATTTTTATTAACCTCAGTCTTTACAAAATTATGCAAAATCCTTTTAGCATCCAAGTATTCTGGATGATAAAGTCGTTATGGCTATCATTTAACAAAATCCCTTTGTTTATGAGACTATGTGTTCTATTTCTTGCCTGCTCATTGAGCTTGACTCATGCAGCAGAAACGTATGCGCAAAAAACAAAAATCAGCATTGATGCTAGTAATCAAACAGTTGAAACAGTATTGAATCAGATTAAGGCAAAAACCGGTTTTGATTTCTTTTTCAATAATAAACATGTAGACTTGAATCGTCGTGTGTCTGTTTCGGCTAATCAAGGAAATGTGTTTGAAGTTCTGGAGAAGGTATTTGCCGGAACGAATGTTACTTATTCTGTTTTAGATAAAAAAATAATTCTTTCTACAGAAGGAACTAAAGCTGTTAAACAGGCTTCTACAGTGGTAAGTGGTACGGTACTGGATGCGACAGGTGAACCTATTATCGGTGCCAGTGTAGTAGAAAAAGGTACAACAAACGGTACTGTTACCGATATGGATGGTAAATTTACTTTGACTGTAAGTTCGGCTAAAGCGGAATTGGAAGTTTCTTATATTGGTTATAAGACACAGACTTTGAAATCTCAGGCCGGCAAGCCATTGTCTGTTACTATGAGTGAAGATACGGAAATGTTGGATGAAGTTATTGTTGTCGGTTATGGTACAATGAAGAAAAAAGACTTAACCGGTGCTGTTGCATCTGTGAAGATGGACGATGCTCCTGTGGGTACGGTATCTACTATCAGTCACGCTTTGGCAGGTAAGGCAGCAGGTTTGCAAGTAAATATGGTAAGTGCACAGCCGGGTAGTGGTTCTAACTTCCGCATCCGTGGTGCTGCTTCTGTCAATGCCGGTAACGATCCGTTGGTGATTATCGATGGTTTTCCGGTAAATCCGACTTCGGACGATGCTATTAAAACGGGTAAATATGATGCGGGTAGTTCGGATAATATTTTGGCTTCTATCAACCCGAATGATATTGAGTCTATCGAGGTCTTGAAGGATGCCAGCTCTACAGCTATTTATGGTGCACGTGCCGGTAATGGTGTAATCATCATCACTACTAAAAAGGGTAAAACAGGTGCTCCGAAAGTGACTTATTCCGGTACGGCTACTGTTCAGACACTGGCAAGTGATTATGATATGTTGGGTGCTCAAGACTTTATGATACAATCCAATCGCTATGCCAAGGAAGAATGGATGAGAGCGAACGGTATCGGTGTATATGGTGGAAAAACCGAAGGTGAGGCTTCTACTGCTTATAAGCCTTATTATACAGATGCTCAAATCAATGCTCCTGCCCATAATACAGATTGGTTTGACGAAATTACCCGTACAGGTTTTCAGACTCAACATAATATATCTGTTACAGGCGGTACTGAATCAACCAAATATCTGGTTTCAGGAAACTTCTTCAAGCAGAACGGTGTAGTGAAGAATAATGATATGGAACGCTATACGGGTCGTATTAATTTGGAACAGAAGGTTAGTAAGTATGTTAATTTAGGTGTTAACATGACTTTGTCCAGAAATCAAACCAATAACGTGCCTTTAGGTTCGGGACAGAATGAGAATGCAAGTATTATGGTGGCTGCTGCACAGTTTAATCCGCTGTTACCGATCAAAGATGAAAACGGGGATTACACATTGAACTCTCAGGCTGCTTTCTTGCCTAATCCGGTATCATTGCTGGAAATCACAGACAAAACAATGAAAGAAAGATTGCTTGCTACTGCGTTTGTTGAAGTGAAGCCTATTCAGGATTTGACTTTGAAGGCTAATTTCGGTATTGACCGTAATTACCAGAAGCGTAGTGTTTATATGCCCAAGACTACTTTGTATGGTCAGAAGAAAGGCGGACAAGCCGATATTGCTCAATATGACAAATCGGATTATTTGATGGAACTTACTGCTAATTATACCAAGAGATTGGGAGATCATAATTTCAGTGTTTTGGCAGGTTATTCATTCCAACGTTTTACAGATGAGTCATTGTATGCCGGCAACAGCCAGTTCTTGATTGACGGTTTCTTATATAATAATTTGGGAGCCGGAGCTTATCCGAAACCTTCTGTGGGCTCTTCGGCCTCAAAAGATGAAATGGCGTCTTTCTTTGGTCGTGTAAATTATTCATATAAAGATCGTTATTTGCTGACTGCTACGTTGCGTGCCGATGGAGCTTCCAACTTTGCAGAAAATAATCGTTGGGGGTATTTCCCGTCGGTAGCTTTGGGCTGGAGATTTACCGAAGAAGAGTTTATGAAACCGATGACTTCTGTTCTTTCTAATGGTAAATTACGTGTCAGTTTCGGTCAGACCGGTAACTCTAATATCGGTAATCGTGCTATCAGTTACTATCAGACCGGTAATAACAATGAATTCGGTGGCACAGAGTCTATTGGCGTGTATTTGAGTCAGATGGGTAATCCTGATTTGAAGTGGGAAACTACTACAGAATGGAATGTTGGTCTTGATTTGGGATTCTTCAATAACCGCTTGAACGTAACTGCTGAATATTTCCGTAAGGTAGTTTCCGATTTGCTGGCTGAACGTAGTTTGCTTACTTTTAATGAGGCAGATAAAATTGCCGCCAATATAGGTAAAACCCAAAGTCAGGGATTTGAATTGACAATAAACACTACTAACTTTAACTCAAAGAATTTTAGTTGGAATACAGACTTTACTTTCTCATTCTATCGTGATAAATGGAATACTCGTGATGCAAGCTGGAAGCCTGCTGCTTATTCACAGTATAATGCTCCTATCCGTTATATGTACGGATATCTTTCAGACGGTTTGATTCAGCCCGGAGAAACAGTAGACTATATGCCGGGTTCACTGCCGGGACAGGTAAAGATTAAAGATATTAATGGTTATGTATATAATGAGGATGGTTCTGTTCAGGTAGATAAACACGGTATTCCTTTGAAGTCCGGTAAACCTGATGGTAAATTGGATGATGCCGACAAAGTAATATACGGAAGTTCGGACCCGGGTTATTTGATGGGATTGAATAACACTATCCGTTATAAGAACTTTGATTTTAATATTTATTTCTATGGACAATTCAATGTCTTGAATGCCGGCTCTTATAAAGACCTTTGGTTGACAGGTGCTGACGGTATGACAGGTATTGTAAATATGTATCGTGGTTACAATATGCCTACCAGTGCAGCGGAAGTATGGACACATGATAATCAGTCTGCTTCTCGTCCCGGTTATTTCCAGAACAAGAGTACTTGGGGAATTGGTGACTATTATCTGCAAAAAAGCTGGTTTGTACGTTGCCGTAATATAACTGTGGGTTATACTATCCCGGTTAAAAAGGCATTGTCGAGCATTCGTGTTTATGCAGATATCAATAATCCGTTTACTATTACTCCGTATGACGGCCTCGACCTTGAGACAGATAATTCTGTTTGGGCATATCCTAACGTACGAAGCTTTAGCTTAGGATTGGATATTACATTTTAATAACCTATAAAAGATAAGATTGAAATGAAAAAGATATTATCAATATTTTCCGTAGTATTGGCTGCGACTGCATTTTGTCCTTCTTGCACTAATCTGGAGTCTGAAATGTATAATGTGATTAATCCCGGTATATTTCCTAAAAATGAAGAAGATGCGAAGGCTTTGGTGACTTCTGCCGCTTATGCTCCTTTCCGTTCGAATTGGTATAGTGGATTGTATGCTTCTTCGCAGGGAGGTATTCATGTCATCAGTGATATGAGTACTGATATCGGTGATTGTCAGTGGGATGATGCTGTTTGGCCGGATATGATTCAGATGAATTTTACAGCCAATTCCGGTGGGCTGACTACTACTTACAGTACTTATATCCGCGATATAAGTAAAATGACTTTAACTATGGAGCGTATTGTCAACGTTCCCATGAATGAGGAAGTGAAAGCACGTTTGGATGCAGAATTGCATTGTGGACGTGGATGGTTGGCTTATATCCTTTATGATATGTATGGTCCTATTCAGATTGCTTCTTTGGATTTGTTGAATAATCCATTGTCTGATGAAGTAGCTCCTCGTGTATCGCGGGAGGAAATGGTGAAATTCATTGAAGACGATTTGAAGGCTGCCATTGCTGTTCTTCCGGCAACTTATAAAGTATCGGATACGAATTATGGCCGCTTTACCAAAGGGTTGGCCTATACTGTATTGATGAAACTTTATATGCATGAACAGAATTGGGCAAAAGCTGTAGAATGTGGTCGTGAATTGATGAAGCCGGAATATGGTTATAGGTTGATGGATAACTATAAGGATATTTTTACATTGGAGAATGAAGGCAATGCTGAAACAATTTGGGCATGTGTTTGCAGTCGCAGTGTGAATCAGCAGATGTGGCTGGCTCATGTTATTTCCAGCGAGTACCCGACTAAAAATCCAAATATCCAGAAATGGGGTGGCTATCGTGTTCTTTGGGATTTTTATCATACTTTCGATTCGGCTGACAAGCGTTTGGAAGTATTGGTAGGCGACTTTGTTGCAGAAGACGGAACTCACTATAATGAAGAAAATCCCGGTTCTGTATTGATAAAAGGTGCAATGCCTGTTAAGTATGGTGAAGATCCTGATGCTACCGGCGAAGAAAGTCAGGTTGACTGGATTGTATACCGTTATGCCGATGTGCTTACTTTGTTGGCTGAGGCGATTGTTCGCGAAGGTAATACTGTGACTCCGGAAGCTGTAGAACTGCTGAATATGGTACATACACGTGCCGGACTTCCTGCTTACACTATGGCTGACTTTGCCGGAGCTGATGCCTTCCTTGAAGCGGTGCTGACAGAGCGCGGACATGAATTATGGTTTGAAGGTGTTCGCCGTTCGGATTTGATTCGTTATGGAAGATATATTGAGTATGCTCGCAAATACAAACAGTCGCCCACAGCACAGGATTATATGACCCTGATGCCGCTGCCGCAAAGTGTAATAGACGAGAGTAAAGGTAAGATTATCCAAAATCCCGGATACTGATAATTAAGATAAAGAGGCTGCTGGGAAAATAAATCCGGCAGCCTTTTTTAGAACTATATCTTTTATTTATACCTTTGACTCTCTAATCTAATATCTCATTATTATGAAACAGCGTTTGTTGGCTTTGGATGTGCTTCGCGGACTGACGATAGGAGGCATGATACTGGTGAACAGTCCCGGAACATGGAGTTATGTTTATCCCCCTTTATTACATTCTTCCTGGAATGGTTTGACGATGGCGGACGTCATTTATCCTTTGTTTATGTTTATGATGGGAATGTCCATGTATATTTCTCTGAAGAAATTCTCCTTTACTTTGGATAAGGCGTTATTTCTGAAAATTATTCGTCGTACTTTTCTTATTTTTATTATCGGTACATTTATTTATGGTACCGCTACTTTTCTGGGCACATTACGTGAGGCATCTCTGCAACCCGATTTTGTTGGCAGCCCTTGGAAGGCGGCTTTTGCATCGCTGGCTCATGTACGCATATTGGGTGTGTTGCAACGCCTTGCATTGTGTTATGGAATAGGCTCATTGCTGGTCACTACGGTCCGCCATCGTTATATCCCTTATCTGGTGGCAGTCATTTTGATTGTATATTATGGAATCTTGTTGGTCGGCAATGGATTTGTATACGGCCCGGAGAATATTCTTTCTCATGTGGATAAGTCTGTACTGGGGTTATCACACATGTATAATGACCGGGGAATAGACCCGGAGGGAGTGTTGAGTACGATTCCTTCTATTGCCCAAGTTCTGATAGGTTTCTGGTTTGGAAAGATTTGCATGGAGACCCCCGATATGAAAGATAAGTTGAACCGTTTGTTCCTTTATGGAGCTATGGGGCTGATAGCGGGCTTTCTGCTACAGGATGTATGTCCTCTGAACAAAAAGGTGTGGTCGCCTACATTTGTGTTGGTTACTTGCGGTTTTTCTGCTCTTCTTTTGTCTATTCTGCTGTGGTATATCGATGTGACGAAGAAATATCAGAAGACTTGGATTTTTGCCATATTTGGTGTAAATCCGTTGTTTTGCTATGTACTTAGTGAGATATTATATATATTAGCTGACAGTTTACCACTGCAAGAACAGAATATGCACGACATTATATATGCCGGTTTATCCGGTTGGTTGGGTGATAATGCCTTTACTTCATTTGTCTATGCTTTTCTTTTTGTGGGAGTTGTATGGTTGGTCGGAGCATATTTATATAAAAAGAAGATTTATATAAAGATCTGATGGAATTAATAAAGCATTCATTAATGGTTGGTTATTTATTATGAATAAATTATTGTTATGTGTGTTAGCTTTGGGCATGTCTTCCATGACTTTTGCCGGTAATGAAAATGTATTTGATCCTCCTGTTATGGGCTGGAGCTCGTGGAATACCTATCGGGTGAATATCAATGAGGCTTTGATAAAGAAGCAGGCCGATGCCATGGTGCAGAAAGGTTTGAAAGATGCAGGTTATAATTATGTCAATGTAGATGACGGATTTTTTGGTTGGCGTGATGAGCACGGCACGATGCAGACTCATCCGGAACGTTTTCCGAACGGACTGAAAGGGGTGGCAGACCATATTCATTCTTTGGGACTGAAAGCCGGTATTTATTCGGATGCCGGAAGCAATACTTGCGGTTCCATTTGGGATAAGGATGTCAACGGAGTAGGTTCGGGCTTGTATGGTCATGAGCATCAGGATGCCGATTTATACTTCAATGAATGGGGGTTCGATTTCATTAAGATAGATTATTGCGGTGCTTCTCAGGAGTTGAGTCTGGATGAGGAAAAACGATATACGGAGATTCGCCGTGCTTTTGATAAAGTGGCGGGTAACCATGTTTCCATTAATGTGTGCCGATGGGCTTTTCCGGGTACATGGGCAAAGAATATCGGCTGCTCTTGGCGTATCAGTAGTGATATCCGCCCGGAATGGGGGTCGGTGAAATATATCATTGATAAGAATCTGTATCTTTCTGCGTATGCCGGAGACGGTCATTATAATGATATGGATATGCTGGAGATTGGCCGTGGACTGAAACCGGAGGAAGAAGAGGTGCACTTCGGTATGTGGTGTATCATGAGTTCTCCCTTGTTGATAGGCTGTGATCTGACAACGATTCCCGAGGCTTCTTTGAAACTCTTGAAGAATAAGGAACTGATTGCCTTAAATCAAGACCCGTTGGGATTACAGGCCTATGTGGTGCAGCATGAGAATAAGGGCTATGTGCTGGTAAAGGATATAGAACAGGAACGCGGCAAAGTGCGTGCGGTGGCTTTGTATAACCCTTCGGACAGTATTTGTGATTTCTCTGTTCCCATGAGTGTTTTGGAAATGGGAGGTAAAGTGAAGATGCGTGATTTGGTGAAGCAAAAAGACCTTAAGGCAGTTCAGGGGACACTGAACCGGCAATTGCCTGCACATAGTGTCCTGATTTTGCGTATGGAAGCAGAGCAGCGTCTTGAACCTGTGCGTTATGAGGCTGAGTGGGCTTATTTGCCTTGTTTTAATGATTTGGGACTGCGCCCGAAAACCATTCTGTATGCACCGATGAAGGAAGCGTCCGGGGGGATGAAGGTCAGCTATCTGGGAGGACGTGCCGAAAACTATGCCGAATGGAATAAAGTATATAGTGAAAAGGGCGGAATGTATGAAATGACCATCCAATATGTGCCTCATGCAGACCGCAAACTGGAAATTAGAGTAAACAATGAAAAGAGTATCCTGCTGAAAGACCTTGCCGGAACCGATGGACAGCAGCTTGCTTCCGTAACAGTGCAGGTGCGTTTGAAGCCGGGAAATAATGTAGTCCGTATGGGAAGCCCTTATTGCTGGGCACCCGATATCGACTGCTTTACTCTGAAGAAAATAGAATAATAGGATTTATACAATGAAGAAAAGTTGTTTGATTATAGGAACCTTGTTATGGGGAATGAGTGCTTTTGCACAGACTACAATATGGAAACGCAGTGGATGGGAATGTCGTATTTCGGATAAAGGGACATTGGAGCAGATTGTTTTTAAAGGCAGTCAGCGTAATGATACGGTGCCTTTTTTTCATGATAAGAGTAATATGGGTCCCAGTTTCTACGCCAATATGGGTAACGGGAATATAAAAGCGGATTGGATACCGGATGGATATCGGTCTTACCGTGCAACCATCGATGGTGTAGAGTGCCGTCTTACTTATAAAGAATGGAAGGGACAGCCTGCTATGGAGGTTATATTGGAAAACAAGGGAAATGTTCCTTTTCAACCCGTAAAGGCAGGATTGAAATTGGGTATTGATACTTATATGGATAAGTATCCCGATTGGTTCGGTAAGTATTTTCCAACGCTGATGATGAACGAGAAAACTCATTTCTATGGTTATCTTCAGACTCCGTCGGGACATACATTGGGCGTTGTCTCACCGCAGCCTGTTGCATCATGGAGTGTGGATTATAACTTGGGATATCAAGACCCCGCTCCTCATTGGTTTATGGGACATCGTATCGAATCCCTGAACCTTGATTTGATGAATGCACTGCCTTTGCCTCAGCATTGTCCGCAAGATTTGTGGATTTTGAAACAAGGGGAACGTAAAACGTGGACGATTGCCTTTGTTGATATCAATACTCCGGGCGAATTTGAAGAAACGATTCATAAGGTGGCCGGTGTGCCTATGATTCGTATGCCTCAAACGGTGTATCAGCCTAAGGAGACTGCAACATTTGAAGTACTTGCAACCGCTCCGACTGTCGAAGTGACAGATAGTGAAGGAAAGCTTCAGAAGGTTACAGTGAAAAGTAAATCGGGTCATGTGAAGGAGGTATCTTGTATGCTTCCCTCGGTGGGACTGTATACAGTGAAGGTTACAGACGGTGACAAGCAGTCGCAAGGTGTATTGTCTGCCCACGCTTCTTGGGAATGGACTATGGAGCGTGCCAGAGAAGGTGCATTGAAATATCATCAGAAAGCAACTTCCCATATCGAGAGTTGGTATGGTTTCCATTCTTCCTTTATTGCAGCCAGGTATTTCCCTGAAAAGCAACTGGATGAGGCTTTGCGCAGTCGTTTTGATTATTTGTTCGGGCTGTTGCACGACCGGACAAAGATGGTGCCGTTATATCATGCCTCACGTATTCAGAATACATCGGGAACAATAGGATTGTTGGTTGATAAATATGAAGCCTATGGCGATGTAGAGGATTTGAAGAAGGCTTCTCGTCTGGCGGACTGGCTGATGAATACCTGGCAGCGTAAAGACGGAGCTTACGTAAACCATAATACGGTGTATACCAGCGTTATTTATGTAGCGAAAAGTATGTTGGAACTTACTTTGGTCGAACGTGAACTGGGTAAGACGGAGAGTATGTGGAAAGAGGCTGCCGACCGTCACTATGCTTCTGCCAAACGTGCCATCGACCAGTTGGTGGCCTCACAAGGCGATTTTGAGACCGAAGGTGAGCTGACTTTTGAGGATGGGATGGTTTCCTGTTCGGCGCTTCAGATTGGTATGCTTGCATTGATGCAGCAGGATGAAAAGGAGCGCAAACATTATACGGATGCCATGTTACAGATATTGAACAGTCATGATTGTCTGACTCAGTTGCGTGTTCCCGATGCCCGCCGTCGTGGAGGAACCATGCGCTATTGGGAGGCTCAATATGACGTGCAGATGTTGCCTAATATGTTCAACTCGCCTCACGGCTGGAGTGGCTGGCGTGCTTATGCCACCTATTATGCTTATCTGTTGACCGGTGAAGAACGTTGGTTGAAAGAGACATTTAATGCCATGGGAGCTTTCTCCAATTTGATTGATTTCCGTACGGGAGATTTACGTTGGGCTTTTGTGGTCGACCCGTATCTGAAAGTGAAGCAGGCTTGCAGTGCCGATACTCATGTGACGGAAGATTCATTGAGTTTTGGCAATCCGCATCCCGAATTATATGATACCCGTGAGTTTGTGATTGGTGAGCAATATGTAAATATGATTAGTGATTGGCAGACAGTCAATACACAGGATAATGATGTGCACGAGCTTTTTAAATGTATCGGTGAGACAATGTTGACCAATGCGTTTGTTGTAGAACGGCCCGATGGCGAAGTGATAGGCTATAACTGCCGGGTAACCCGTCAGGGAAACAAGCTGACCGTAAAAGCAAATGAAAAGCAGATAGTCAATCTGCACTGTAATTTGAGAAAAGCCTATACCGTATCATTCAATGGTAAAACTCAAGACCTGAAACAATCGTATTTGGGTTGGGCTTTTGGAAAGGACATTTATCTATAATTGATTCTATGATATGAAAACACACTCTTTGCTATTATTGCTTCTGTCTTTTGTACAGGTGTTTCCACTTTTTGGGGAAACACCTTACAAGGAAGAACGCCGGGTTATCTATTCCTCGGAAGCGCCGGAAAGACCTTATCTCTTGCAGCCCGGACATAGTTTGGAACAAACTGTATCATTTCCCAAACGTGCTTATCCCAGTCGTAAGTTTCTGCGTGTAACGGGTGGAGTCAAGATGCCTGCTCCCTTTCAGGAACGTGGTGAAGAGATGTTCCGTCGAAGTGAGTTTTTTATTGATGACAATTTGGATTCTGTCGTTACTCGTAAAGATCGCTACTCCCTCTATTTCAAGGGAGAGAATGATGCTTTTGAGCGTTATGCCTACTTCCGTGTCATGGGAGAGGCACTTAAACTGGGGAAGCTGACTGTGCATCTTCCGGTGGTTCGTCGCCGACAGCTGACTGTGGACGTTAAGGGTCGGTTCGGATTGGAACTGGAACTTTATTACAAGAAACCCGGACGGGCAGCACAGGATATTTTTGATATTCCCGACAGCGTGTTATTTGTGCCTGTCCCTGTCGGCACGGGAAAGTATCAGGATGTCAGCCATACTTTTACATTGCCCGATAACGTGGCTTGCGCTCTGCTGTGTGCAGGAGGAAGCGGTTTCAGTGGTGAATGTTGGCTGGAAGCGCCCCGTTTGGAGCAGAATGGCAAAACTGTGTGGCATGTCCCTTTCACCAAGTTTGCACAGAAAGCGAGTCAGGTGGATTATTGGGTAGGATGTAATCTGGCGACTCGCAGTTGGCCGCGCTGGAGGCTGGAATTTGATGGTCGGGAAGTATTCGAGGGAAATATCTTTGACCGTGCTTCCAATGTGGCCGATTTCTATATCCTGTTGCCCGGAGACCTGCAGGGAACAGGCTGTTTTAAGCTCTCTTTGTTGGAAGAGCCTCACCGGGCTGCTTTTCCTTACGAAGTGCGCACGTTGGAGGTGATTGAAGAGACTGCCCGTGACTTTGAAATTATTTCAGTTCCTAAGTATGTTTCCAAGTCCGCTTCTTTCGGCGTGTTGATTGAGACAAACCGTCCGAATGTGAAATTGCAAGTAAAGAGTGATGCCGCTCTGCAACCGGCCACGCAAGAGGTCCGATTTAAAGAAGCCGGACTGCATGTTGTAGAGTTCAGGGCGGATTCTTGTCTGACCGATGTGAAGATGGAATTCAGCGACGGTAGCCGTAGCGAGTCTGCTGCGATAGAACAGATTGTGGAACGGGCTCCCGAAAATATCTATATTTCTTCAGGAGATGAAATCTATATCGACAAGCAATATACTCCATACAGTTATTTCTTTAAATGGTATATATCGCAACGTGTAGGCAACTGGTATCAGTTCCGCCCCTCTTACCAATGGAGTGGATGCCGTATCACCGACCCGGAAATAATTGGTTATTATACCCATTTGCTTGATGGTTTGAAGATACCATACGCATGGCAGGCAGAAGGCAGAACCTTGGCAGGTAGTCGCCTGAATCCGTCGAATGAAGAACTTGCCTCCCCCATGTTCCGTGGAAAACAAGCCCATGAGAATGACGGTGGTTACTATTATTGGCAACATTTCAAATATCAGGGATTGCATTCGGACATGGCTGCCCGTAATCGTCCCTGGGGAGGTATCTTTGCAAAGCATCGTCCTATTTATACAGACCACGGCACATTTATCCATTATGATACGGAGGCTGTGACCGATATGGCGGACGGAGCCCGCAAACTGGTATCCAACTTGCGCTACTCTAAAGGAGAAAGCGTGCGTCATACAGGTCCGTCTTCTCTATTTCGTTATTTTTATCAGGCAGGTTATGAATGGGTGGGAGCCGAACAAATGTATGGACCTGAAGAGACGATACTTTCTGCTTTGCGTGGTGCGTCTTTGGCATACAGTCGTCCGACATACGGCTCGTTGCATGCCATGCAATGGGGAAGCGGTCCTTTCACCGACCCTAAACATTCGTTGCGTCTCTATCTTTCACTGGCTGTGGCTTATATGCACGGTTCTTCACATATAAATACGGAAGAAGCTTTGTGGACAGATGAATTTATGAACGACCGTTATTCTCCGTCGGGCAAGGAACATCTGGCAGCACAGCATCGTGTCCTTGATTTTATTGAAACACATAGCCGTCGTGGAGAGTTTCATAGCAATATTGCTGTGATTCAGGGACGGAATGATGCATGGAAATCTTTTGGGCGTGGCAGTTTGTGGTCACAAGAAGGCGAGAAATGGAAATTCAATAAGGCTTGCGAAAGTTTTGACTTGCTGAAAGTGTTTTATCCCGACCACATTATTGACGGATGCGGTCCCGAAGGATGGTTTACCTCTACGCCTTACGGTCCGGTGGACTTGCTGCCGGTTGAGGCTCCGCAAGATGTAATGAACCGCTACAAAGCCATGATTTTCTTGGGATGGAACACATATGACAAAGGTGATTTTGAACGTATCCGCGATTATGTCTTCCATGGAGGAACACTGATTTTGTCTGCTGCCCATATCAATGCCTGTCTGCAACCGGATGAAAAGCCTTGTTTTCCGCAGGATGATGCACCCGTTCGTGAACTGTTGGGAGAAGACTATCGGAGCCTGATGCAACAAACAACATTGAACTATGGCAAAGGAAAGGTCATCTATTTCCCGGAAGCCCTTTATCCGGCAGAGGATAAACTGAAGGCAGCTTATAGAAAAGTGATGCAGGATATTGCCGCTTCAACAGTTCATCCGGAGGCGGAGAACGGTTGGATAGAGGCAGCTCCGTCGGTAGGATTTACGGCATGGCAGGACGGTGAACGTCGCACGCTTTATGTTTTGAATACGGATTGGCAGAGTGATGAGGAAACGCATCCTTATACCTTTATCTATGGAAAGGGTAAGTTCCGCTTATCTATAGCCCGTTATCAACTTGGCACGATTCATTGTGCGGCTCAGTTGGCGGCAGCTCCGTCAAGTAATACCACCGATGTACTTTCTATTGTGAAAGAGGCTGACGGATGGACGGTGAGGGTTCAGACTACCGGTCCCGATACCGTTAAATTTATGTTTGCAAGCAATGGTTTGGAGAAAGAAGTTTCTTTCTCTTCTCCCGGTATACACGTTTACAAGTTGTCTTTATAAACAGCATATTAACTTCTAAATCATAAAATGAACATGAGAACGATTTGTCTTATTTGCATGCTCTGTCTGGCAGTGGTTGTTAAAGCGGCTTCTCCCATACAAGGCTTATTGGAACGCATTGATAAAGGAGCTTCGCGCAAGTTTGTCATTGAGCAGGTGAAGTCACCGACCGATTTCTTTGAATTAGACCAAAAAGGTGATAAAGTAGTGATTCGTGGCAATAATTATGTGAGCATTGCCACAGGAGTGAACTGGTACTTGAAATACTATGCAGGTATTCAACTTTCGTGGAATGGGATGACGGCGCAACTTCCTGCCGTTCTTCCTGCCGTGCCTCAGAAAGAACGTCATGAAACGGACTTGAAGTATCGTTATAACTTTAATTATTGTACCTATTCCTATACCATGGCATTTTGGGACTGGGATCGTTGGGAGAAGGAAATTGACTGGATGGCATTGCATGGCATCAATCTTCCTTTGGCAGTGGTAGGTGCAGATGTGGTGTGGTATAATGTATTGACCAAACTGGGCTATACCAAAGACGAAATCAATGAATTTATTGCCGGTCCTGCTTTTCAGGGATGGTGGTTAATGAATAACCTGGAAGGTTGGGGCGGTCCTAATCCCGATAGCTGGTATAAACAACGTGAAACTTTACAGAAACAAATCTTGAAGCGTATGCGTGAATATGGCATCCGGCCGGTATTGCCGGGTTATTCGGGCATGGTTCCTCACAATGCCAAAGAGCGTTTGGGGCTGAATGTTTCCGATCCGGGCTTGTGGTGCGGTTATCGGCGTCCTGCTTTCTTGCAGCCCACCGACCCACGTTTCAACGAAATTGCCGACCTTTATTATAAGGAGATGAGTCGTCTTTACGGCAAAGCCGATTTTTATAGCATGGACCCCTTCCACGAAGGAGGCAATGTGGCAGGTGTCGATTTGAATGCTGCAGGCCAGGCCATTTGGGGAGCAATGAAAAAGGCAAATCCGAAAGCTGTCTGGGTGGCTCAGGCATGGCAGGCGAATCCTCGCCAAAAGATGATTGAAAATCTTCCTGCCGGAGATTTGATTGTGCTCGACCTTTTTGCCGAGAGCCGTCCTCAATGGGGTGATCCTGAGTCTACCTGGTATCGTAAGGAAGGCTTCGGCAAGCATGACTGGCTTTACTGTATGCTACTGAACTATGGTGGCAATGTAGGTCTGCATGGAAAGATGAAGCATGTCATCGATGAGTTCTATAAGGCAAAAACATCTTCTTTCGGCAAGACAATGAAAGGAGTGGGTATGACTATGGAAGGTTCGGAAAATAATCCGGTAATGTTCGAGCTGTTGTGTGAACTACCTTGGCGTCCGGCCCGGTTTGATAAAGATGAATGGTTGAAAAACTATACAGTGGCGCGTTATGGCAAGGCCGACAAAGCGGTTCAGGATGCATGGCTGCTATTGAGTAACACCATTTATAACTGTCCGGCAAAGAATACCCAGCAGGGAACACATGAATCCGTTTTCTGCGGACGTCCGGATTACGATGTTTATCAGGTGTCCAGCTGGAGCGAGATGGAACCTTATTATAAACCGGAAGATATTATCCGTGCGGCAGGCATAATGCTTTCGGCAGCTGACCGTTTCAAGGGGAATAATAATTTTGAGTATGACTTGATAGATATTGTCCGTCAGGCAGTGGCAGAAAAGGGGCGTTTGGTTTATCCCATTATGATAGATGCATATAAGGCAGGAGAAAAGGAACTGTTTGCAGCCTCTTCACAACGTTTCCTCGATTTGATTCTTTTGCAGGATAAATTATTGGCTGCCCGTCCTGAATTCAAGGTAGGCACATGGATTGAGAAAGCACGCAACTTGGGCACGACTCCCGAGGAAAAAGATTTGTATGAATGGAACGCACGCGTGCAGGTTACTACATGGGGAAATCGTGTGGCAGCTGATGAAGGCGGACTACGCGACTATGCACACAAAGAATGGAACGGTCTGTTGCGTGATTTCTATTATAACCGTTGGAAGGTGTGGATTGACCGGCAAAAGGCACAGCTGAATGGTGCGCCGGTGAAGGCAATAGATTTTTATGCCATTGAGGAACCGTGGACAAAGCAGACAAATCCTTATTCTTCTCAAGCCGAAGGCGATGTGATAGAGGTAGCCAAGGAAGTATATGCCAAGATTACCGAATAGGTTATCATTATAATATTCTCTTTCCCTATGCAGAATTGATTTTTATCTCTCACTGCTCTCACCCTTATTTCGAAACGACAATGTACAGGGCGTTTCAGGGTGAGAGATAGGGGTGAGAGATTCCTTCAAAGGTGAGAGCATATCTCTTATTTTTGTCCAAAGTTGCATTATTTGTATGTTTTTTCCTATGTAAGTATGTGCAGACACCTTCTTTTCCGCTTTCCATAGCGTACGTTCGCATGATGTTTTTCATACGGTTAAACAACCTGTTTCAACTGCATGAAACAGGTTGTTTCATTAGGGAAACACATTGATTCGGACTAATGTATATTTCATCCTGGCCGAACGTATGGAAGGTCACGTTTATTGTTTTTGCTTTGAACTGCTAATCGAATGAGAGAAAATCTTATCAGTCTTGTAAAAAGAAGAAACATTGTTTGAGTTTTATAAAGAAAATGTCTGTACCTTTGTCGAAAGGTCTATGAAAAAGAATAAAATACGTCATTTATAAACTATTAGAGCAATGTATTCTATCATTAAATGTTATTTGCGGCATATACTTGCTGTATGTGTGGTGTCTTTGTGTGTAATGACAGGCACTGCCGCTTCGTCGGTGAAATTGGATGTGGACTGGCCACAGTTTATGAGTAAACAGGACATGGTGTGGGAAACACTTCCTGAGTATTGGTATGAATCAGCCTATATGGGTAACGGTATGTTGGGGCTGATGATTTATAAGGAACCGGGACAGAACTATATTCGGTTGGAAACAGGAAACTGTGCAGTACACGACCATCGGAAGGGCAAGAACGACTTGTTCAGCATCGGACGTCTGCTGACCGGACATTTTGCTTTGCATCCGAAAGGTGAGATTTTGGATGGAAAGATGCGGGTGGACTTATGGAATGCCGAGACTACTGCCGACATTGTCACTACAAAAGGAAAAATTCATTTACATAGCTTTGTGCATAGCGATAAGATGATTATCGTCACCAAGACCACTACCGAAGGCGAGGAAAAAGATTTCCGTTGGGAATGGGTGCCGGCTCCTTCAGAGAGCCCGAGGTATCTGTTTGCCAAAGGAGAGGGCAATTGGATCTGTCTCTTATACACATCTGACGC
>ENA-OYYG01000434-OYYG01000434.1-human-gut-metagenome-genome-assembly--contig:-NODE-434-length-20138-cov-4.604143_pt1 | contig 20138 bp, 32 predicted proteins | sample MGYA00244061_ERZ653444 | MGnify/ENA primary metagenome ERZ653444 (study PRJEB26926, sample SAMN06165059) | human gut metagenome | biome: ENVO:00009003; feature: ENVO:2100002; material: ENVO:00002003... | reverse complement strand
GCTCGGAGATGTGTATAAGAGACAGCTGCCGCAGGGTGTAGTTGTTGGCGTCGATGTCCTCCTTCGGGCTGCCGCTCATAGCTCTGAAGCCCTTGGTCGCCTTCTTGTGCCAGCTCGCGCCGGCGTCGCCGTAGCCCTTATTCACAGGGCGCGGCTGCTGCCGCCTGTTCTGTGGGCGGCTTCTGCTTTTTCTTTTGCTGATGGTGCTCACCTCCTTCATGGTGAAGATGGCCGAGTCGGGAGAAAAGGAGCGAAAACTCCCGGCGTCGGCCTATGAAAAAAGCCCCTTTCGGGGCTTCTTTCACCAGTCTCGGGGCACTACTCCCACAGCTTTTCGCGGCTTCTCGCCGTTCAGTGCGGCCTCGAGGGCTTCGATGTCTGCCTCGAGCTGTTTGATGGCGGCCCGGATGGATCCGAGGTCGGTGTTGTAGCGGGCCAGATTGCGCGAGCCGATGCCGTAGCTCTGGACGCCTCCGTCCAGCATCTCGGCCTCTCGCTTCAGGTAGAGCTCCAGCCGGTTCCTCTTGATGGAGAGCTGGTACTCGATTTGTTCGCGGGTCTTTCTCATTGTGGTCTGTCCTCCTTACCAGTCGTCGAAGGCGTCGGCCCGGTTGTGCCGTTGCCGCTGCCGTCGCTGTTGCGGGGCCTTCGGTTTTTCCTCCAGTCCTTGCAGGCGGCGCTCGATGGCGTCCATGTCGGGGTTGATGATCTTGAGGCCGGCGTTGGCGTAGTCGCGGCAGTCGAGGGCCTCGTTGCGGTTGTGCCCGGGCAGCTTATCCCACGCCCAGCGGTCGCCGCGGCGCGTGTGCGTGAGCACCAGCTTTTCGGAGAGGAGCCCGTTGAAGAAATTGAGGTCATAACCGGCGTCGGGGTGCCGGTTGAAATGGCAGTATTTTGGCCCGGGCTCCTGCACCTTCAGATTAGCCATGATCGTCGCCTTGCCGGCGTCGACTCCGATGGTGTAGAGCCAGCAGGTGATCCGCTTGTTGTCGCGGATCGGCACCTTGCTCGGGGGCGAGACGAAGGGGATGCCGTCGCCGCCCTTGCCCTTGATGGCAAAGACGCGCTTGCCGACGCGGGCCCGGCACGCCTCATAGACCTCTTGGGTGAAGTGGCCGCCGGAGTCGACGCAGGTGATGGAGATCTTCAGGCCGCGGCCGTTTTTGAACTTGTAGACGTGGTCGACCACGTCATCGAGCCGCTGCCAGACCTCCGGGGTGTCTGGCCGGCCCATGATGTAGCCCTTGACGACGCCCCACGTCTCGCCGTACTTCCCGTGACCGACTACCTCGTATTCGAGGCGGTTGTCCTGAGTGTCGACGCCGCAGGTCAGCACGAGCACGCCGTCAGGCAGCTCCACAGGGGTGCCGTCCGAGCGGGTGCCGTAGTCCTCACGGCGGGCGAGCATGGTGTCCTCGTCCTCGAGGTCGCCGCGATCTTCCCACAGTTGGCCGAGCAGGGTGTTGTAGACGACCTTGAGGCGCTGCGGGTCATCCTTGGCGTCGAGGAACTTGAGGACGATCTTCTCCCACGGAGTCCACGGGCTCGAGAAGGCATTGAGCCAAAAAGAACGGACGCCCTTCTTGTAGGCGTCCGGGTTGTCGGCGATCCACTTGGCCGGCTGCTTTCGCATGACGTCCTCGGGGATCAGGCAGCCGCACGCCGGGCAGCTCCACGAGACGCCGCTCTTGAGGCTCCACGACTTTTTCCCGCGGATCCTCTTGGCCTCCGGGTCGAAGTGGATATTGTCGAACACGATCTCGCTGTACTCCCCACACTCGGGGCAGCGGTGGCACCAGCGTTCCTGCGTGCCTTGGTAAAAACTCGTTTCGATGTTGCTGTTGCCCTTGATGGTCGGGGTCGAGACCTCGACCGCCTTGGCGTTGTAGAATGTGGCCTGACGTGCTTCGGCCAGCGCCCACGGGTCGCCCTCGGTGCCGGCACTGGTCGCCCAGCGGTCGCGCTCGTCGCCGATGATATAGCGGGCAGGCGTGGAGGCCAGAGCCGAGGCGCTGTTGGAGCCGGTCAGAGTGAGCATACCGCCCGGGAACGACTTCTGAAGGATCGTGTTGCCGCTGTCCTTGGCCTTGACGTCGTGCACCTTCGCCTTCAGGGGTTTGCTGTCGCGGATCATAGGGGCCACGCGGAGGCGGCTGAACTTCCGGGCGTCGTCGATGGTCGGGTGGACGTAGAGGATGCTGCCGGGGTCTTGGTCGATGATGTAGCCGATGATGTTGAGCTCGAGCTCGGACTTGCCGACCTGAGAGGCGGCCACCATGACTATTTTGTGCACCTTCGGATCCGTAAAGGCCCGCATGGGCTCCTCGAGGTACGGGGTGCGCTTGGTACGCCACGGGCCGGCCTCGGCCGAGCTTTCCGGGGAGAGGCGGCGGTGCTTGTCGGCCCACTCGTCCACGGTCAGACTCTCAGGCGGGGCGAAGCGTTTGACCGCTCCGGCGATGGCGGTATTGAGCTTCGCGGCGGCTTTTTTAGTCGTCCGCGTCATCGGCGAGCTGCTCGCTCCAGCCTTCCCGATCCCTTACTCGCCGAGCATACACCTCGGGATCGTATTTATAGCCGGCCAGCTCCGTCAGGATCTTGTAGACCTCTGTACGGATGATCTCGGACGCCTCGGCGGGTGTTGCTGCGCCGGTGACGTCGACGGCCAGACGGCCCGGCAGGGCCACGAGCATCGACCTGATGTTGTAGACGAGGTCGGTCATCACAGCCTCGACGTCCTCGCTGCGGTGCATGGTGCCCTCGAGCTCGCTGAGCTGGAGGGCGGCGATGTCTGCCTTGCTGCGCTTGAGGTCGGCCTCAGCCTCCAGACGCCGGCCCTCGATCTCGCTGTCCTTCTTCGACGGCTCCCGGCCGTTGGCCTTGGCCGTCAGGTATCGGATGTACCTCTGGATCGTCGGCAGAAGGTCGTAGCGGTTGGCGTTGCCTTCCTTGACCGCGGCGATGACGCCATCCTTGGTGAGCTGCTGCACTCGGCGGGGCGTCATGTCGAACAGGGCCGCGATGGTCTTGCTGTCGACGAGCTTGTTGTTGGTTGGGTTCGGCATGGCGTTCCCTCCTTTCTGCCGCTCGGGCGAAACGAAACGGCCCGAAAAAAATTTTCCCCGGCTGCGCGTTTTTTGGGCTCGCCAGCACCGCAGGCCAGAGAGGCCCGTCACAGTACCTTGCGGCGCTGCGCGTGGCCGTGGAGGCGTCTGCGCGGCGCTGTGGCGCGCTCTGTGCGCGTCTGGTGGTGTGGGGCCGGGCTCGGTGCAGGGCGCCGTGGTGGGCGCCCTGCGGGCCGCTGTGGGCTACTTCCCGAGAGCTCGGTCGAGGTTGTGCTGGAGGCGCTTGGCCGTCTCCTCTTGGAGTCGGGTCATTATCTTCTCATTGGTGCGCTCGCTGGTTATCATGGAGGGCACCGAGATGGTGGTGAACTTCTTGATGTCGGTGCGCGTCCGGCTCATTCGCTGGAATGGAATGGCGCTGACGCCGCCGGCCTTGGTGTTGCCCGTCCCCATGAGGATGTTGTGCGATCGCTCGGAGTACGGGCCGCCCGGGGTGCGGGTGTTCAGGTAACGGCCGATGACCTTCTTCTGCCCCTTGACCACCTGCATCCGCAGCGTGTAGCTCTTGCCCGGCGGTGCGGTCTTTGGTGTCATGCCGAAGTGCACAGGGGTGAGCATCCGGCCGGAGTAGGTGATGGTCAGCTCCTCGATGGTCTCTCCCGAGACGTTGACGCTGCCCGCCATCTTCTTCGGCTTGCTGCTGTTCTTGCCGGACGGGGTGATCTCGCCCTTCTTGATGTTGTAGACCGATGTGACTTCCTGAGCGATCCAGCTCGGCGCTCTGGCCTTGACGTCGCGGACGGTGGCCTTCACGGCCTTGCGGCCCTGCTCGTCGATCTGCGCGACAGTGTCCATGAGCTTTTGGAAGTTTTCGACCTGCATGGTGATAGTTGCCTTTGCCGTTATTGTCACCTCCTGAATATGCAAAAAGAGACCGGCGGGCGTTGGTTCGCCCGTCGGCCTCTTGCCGTCGGTTGTTATTCGGTTTTCCTCTGGTCAGCCGCTCGGAATTGTCACGGCGTTGCCCGTGTGTCCGGCGGTCTTTTGCAGGATATAGGATAGCACGGGTCGCTACTGCTTTTCAATTCCTTTTACTTCCCTTTTGTTCCTTTTACTGCGTTTTACTGCCGCAGCTCAGGCAGGGGCTCCAACTCGTCCAGTACGGCGGCGAGGTTGAGCAGGGCGCGGCCGTGGATCTTGTATGTCCTGTTCTGGTAGGCGTCCACTCTGTCGATGTAGTCCCGCCGATCACCGAACAGGACGCCGCAGGTGCTCTCCCAGTCGGCCCGGTCGAAGTAGCGCAGCCGGATGACGGCGCGCTCGTCGGGGTCGGAGAGCTGGAGGATCAGGCCCTCGATGGCGTTGCGCTCCTGCTTCTCCTCAGCCTTGAGCCGGTCGATCTGTTCCTCGAGCTCCATTTTCCGCTCCACCATCATGCCGGTGCGGTCGGATGGTGTGCCGGATCCGCGGGGCATACCTGTCAGGTCAGGGCCGGGCGGGGAGGCCATCGTCATCTCCATGCGGTCGAGGCGCTCGAGCTGGTTGTCGATGTCCCTCAGCATGGCGGTGTAGGCCGCGAGCCTGTCCTTGATCCGTTGTGTGATCGGCTTCTCGCTCATTATGTCAGGGCGTCACTCCTGCTCACCTCCTTCCTCGTCAGGCTCGAAGATCGCGGCGATCTCCTCGCGCGGTAGCTCTCGGCCTTGACGGACGCAGCGCACGGTTGTCTTTCCTGTTATTCTGATGTACCTCTTGACGATCACGTCCGTGAAGGCGGGCGTCAGCTCCATGATGTAGGAGGGCTGCCCGTATGCCTCGCAGGCGGCCAGCGTCGTGCCGGAGCCGCCGAAGGGGTCATAGACGCCCGTGGCGAAGTCCGTGTTGTCGACCAGCTTCTCCAGCAGCTCGACGGGCTTCTGTGCGGGGTGCAGCTCATTCCCGGAGCGGGAGATGCTCAGGACGTTGCCGTAGCCCTTGTGACCGTCGAAGTGCGTGGCGGCCTTGGCGCCGAACAGAATGAGCTCATGCTGCGAGCGCCAGCCGACGCCCATGCCCGGCGTGCCCTTGTTCCATACGATCTCAGACTTGACGCCGAAGCCGGCCGCCTCGACGAGGTCGAACAGATATACCCACATACGCCAGTCGGTGAAGATGTAGGCGTAGAGGCAGGGGATGTCGGTGAGCGCGCCGCGGATCAGGTTTTGGTAGCCGCGCGTGCTGAGGATGTCGTTGGCGATCTTCGGGGCCTTGCCGTTCTTTCTCTCGGTGCCGATGCTGCCGGTCGACTTCTGCGACTCCTTGCTGCCGCCCGAGCAGTAGGGTGGGTCGGTCAGCAGGATCTCGGGCTTGTTGCCGTCGAGCAGCAGGGCGCGATCCTCCGGCCGGGTGCAGTCTCCGCAGAGGACGCGGTGCCGGCCGAGGATCCAGAGGTCGCCGTACTGTGTGACCGGCGCGGCCGGGGCCGGGATCTCGGCGTCGGGGTCGCTGCTCGGCTCCTTAGTGTGCAGCGCCTCAGAGAGGGCCGTCACGATGTTGCCGTAGTCGTCCTCGGTGTAGCCGCTGAGCATGAACGGGATCTCGCCGGTGTCGATGTCGGCGAAAACCTCGGCGAGCATCTTGTTGTCAGTGGTGGCGAGCTCCGCGATGCGGTTGTCTGCCGTCAGATCGGCCAGCTCCTCGGCCTCGCTGGCGTAGTCCTGATAGTCGACCGGGGCGTCGGTCAGGTCGTCGAGCTGCGCGGCCATGAGGCGGCCGTGGCCCTTGGTGACGAGCCCGCTGCGCTTGCTGACGGTGATCGGGGCACGCCAGCCCGTCGCTCTGATGATAGAGGCGAGGAGCTTGATCTGCTCCGGCGGGTGCTGGTTCGGGTTCTTCGGGTTCGGCCGGAGGTCTTTGATCGGCACGATGGCGTCATGGGCGCAGAACACGGGGACGCTGCCGGCGTATGCCTTCGGCGTGGCCGTGGTGCTGTACTCCTCGATCTCGGGGCCGGTCTGCGGCTGCGGTTTGTCTTTTGCCATGTGGTTCCTCCTTTCTGAGTGTTGCAGAAGGACGGGTTACTTCTCCGGGGCACCTTCTTCGTGCGGGTGGGCCTCGGTGTTGACCGTTCTGCTCCACCAGTCTCCCGGCTTGAATGAGCTGTTCAGCCATTTGCGTATGTTAGACTCTTTGTAGCTGTTGATCCGGCGAAGCAGCCGGCGCAGTTTGTCCTCCTCGATCTCGGCTGTGCTGCGGCCGAAGATGATGCGGAGCTGGTCGAGCATGATCTGGACGTCAGCCAGCTCCTCGACCGCGTTCTCGAGTGCGGCCTTGGCCTCCGCGGCGCAGCTCACGCGCTTCACCTTGCAGAGGGCTTTGGTCAGCTCGGCCATCTCCTCGATCGCCATGTCGATTTGTGCCGGCTCTCCATAGGTGCGGATCGCTCTGGTCAGTAGGGCGATGCGTTCTTCTTTCCCCATCAGCGTCTCCTCCTTTCCAGTGCTCTAAGCGTCTCCTTTACCAGCACAACGATCAGCACGATCACGATGATGGCGATGGTGACGGCGGTCGGGATCCAGATCGGGGCCAGTACCCACAGCCAGCTCCAGTTGATGACGCCAGTGAGTTTCAGGACGATGAAGGCGACGGCGAGAAGGCCGCAGAAGCCGATCCCGCCAGCCGTCGTGTTGTTTCTTTCGTTGTTCATGTATTACCTCCAGTATTATTTGCCGAGCCCCTTCAGTGCGCAGGCCGTGCAGGCGGTTCGGACGTCGGGCTCCAGTGCGAGGATCCGGCGGGCCGTGTCTGTCTGCCAGCACTCAGCGCCACAGACGGGGCAGGTGGTGAGCTGCCAGTCGTCCGTCGGAGGCTCCGGGACGTTGTCACGCAGCGGCATGGTGAGGATCCCGCCGTCTCCGGGCTGGTGGGGCGTGAGGACGGGCTCAGGCTCGTCGGGGATCATGGCGTCGAGGAGCTCGTTGTACTTCTTGAATATGGCCTCCGACGCTGCGCTCCAGCTCTCGCCGTGCTCCGTGTCCTCCGGGGTGGCGACGTGGGCCAGCTCGTGTGCCAGCAGCTCAGGGGCGGCGCTGATGGGCGCCTCGGTCGAGATGCAGACGATCGGCGTGCTGCCGTCGTCGGGAAAGATGGTCAGGCCGTAGGCGGTGCCGTTGGTCTCGTCCCGCAGGTCGGGGACGTACTGCGCGACGTACTCGACGCCGGGGTAGAGCTCAGAGAAGGCCCGGGCCACGATTGCTGTCGGGTCGTTGATGAAGGGCGAGGCCATCGGGCCGATCTTCTCGTACTGCTTCAGGGCCGTGTAGGTCTCGCGCAGCATGGCCCGCACTTCGTCCTTCTTGATGCCGTTGATGGTGGGCCCGTTCAGGATCAGGTCGAGCATCCTGTCGCTCCAGTCCTGCATCAGGTGGGTCTCCGGCATACCGCAGCCGAAGGGCACGACGTCGACCTTCTCACGGGTGAGGGTTTCGTATTCTTTCACAGTGCTGCTCCTTTCAAAAAAGCCGAGCGGGCCGGAGCCCGCCCGGCGCTCCATTTACTGCATGACGACGACCTTGCCGGCGTCGATCAGATCGCCCATGTTCTTCAGGAAGTAGTCGGCGATGTTCTTCTTGGCCTCGAGCTTCCAGATGCCGCCGTCAGCCTCGAAGAAGCCGATCCCCTCGTCGGGATCCACGCGCAGCAGGAACTCGCTCTCGGGCTGCTCCACCTCGAGGAAGGTGCGGAACGGCCGCAGCATGACGCGAGGCTTGATCTCGACGACCGCGTTGAGGGCGACGCCCTGACGTGCCTCGACGGTCTGCGTGACGCCGTTGTCGTTGGTGCTGACGCTGTTCTCATTGGTCATGCGACTCAGCAGGTCGAGTAGGTAGGCCGTGCCCTCGTTGGGGATGCAGAGGCTCCGCAGCTCGATCAGAGCTACCTCGCGTCCTCTGAAGCCGGTGCGCAGGCCCGGGGCGTCAGCCTTGGCGCGGTAGAGCGTGTTGCGGGAGAAGTCGCTCAGATAGGTGGTCATCACCTCGACGGTGTCGTTGCTCTTGACCTGCACCATGATGGTCGTGCCGACCTTCTCGAGCTCGGTGCGGATCAGCTTGCAGATGCTATCGAGTCCGCTGACGCTGATGCAGTCAGGGCGGTCGACGTGCGGCGGGATGCGGGTGAGCGATGCGTCGGCGTAGGTCTGGCCGTCACGGAGACGCCGATGGTGCGGCGCTCGTCGTCCGGGGTCAGCTCGATGGTGAGGGTGATCTTGCGCTTGGCCGTGGCCTTCGTGTTGGGGTCGAGGATGTTCTGGATCACCTTGTCCATCTCATAGTCGACGCGCTCCTCGAAGGCGCCGCGGGCCATCGACATGATGCTGTCGCGCTGGTTCTGTTCGTTCATGGGGTTTCTCCTTTCTTTCCGCTGCCGGCCGTGCCATACTTCTCGAGCGTGTCCTTCATCGCTCCGGCGATGCACTCGGCCATGATGGTCGCGGTCTTGGTCTCGCTGTTCTTGGCAGCCTGTTCAATGGCTGCGCGGATCTCGTCGGGCTCATAGCCCGTGTTCTCACAGGCGGCGAGCTTCTGGACGAGCACCTCCTTGGTTGCTGCGCTCCAGTAGCCCGTCTTGATGCCGTTGACTCTCTCGTGGGTCAGACGTTCCATGCTGGCCCTCCTCTCAGGTGGCCGATCCGAGCGTCATCTGCTCGGCCTCGGTCGGGTTGTCTGCGTAGGCTGCGGCCGTCTGGCCCGTGGGGCCTGAAGGTTCCGCTCTGGCCCACACGGCCTCGGTGGCGTCCGAGCGGGTGGCCTTACGGCGGCCGACCGTCGTGAGGATCCCGATCTCCTTCAGCTCTGTGAGCCGCGGGGCGACGTAGTTGCGGTTGAAGTACGGGATCCGGCCGGCTGCGACGAGCTCCTCAGTGATCTCGCTGGCCGTGAGCTCACGGTTGCCGAGGGTCTCGAGGATCAGGCGGCAGCGGGCGGCCCGCTTGGGGAGTACGGCGTCATAGCTGCGGCGCCGGGTCTCTTTGGTTGTCTGGTTCATGTGTTTCCTCCTTTCCGGCCAGCTCGACGCTGTCGGCTGGCGCGTCCTTGACTTCAGGCGTCGGTGCTTCGTTGCCCCACACGTCCCATCCCGGGGCAGCCTCTCGGGCAAAAAGCTCGATGCGGGGCAGGTCTCCCATCAGCTCGACGATCCTGTCGCGTATCTCGGCCGGCTTTCTGCTGTGCTGCTGGAGCGGGGAGAGGACGACGCTGCGGACGCTGCCGCTGATGCGCTTCGGCTTTCCCTTGGTCGCCAGCAGGCAGATCTCCGAGTTGCTGCGCGTCCAGTTTCCGAGCCCCATGAAGATGCCGGTGCCGTTCCTGTTCTGCTTTACCCAGTTGAAGGCGACGGTCTTGTAGCTGAAGCCCCACGCCTCGATCACGTCGAGGGCCTCGCGGAGCATGGGGAAGGTCGCCCACATGAAAAGCACGCAATCCTCGTTAGCAATACCCCCCCCCGCAGCTCCGACGCCCATGCGCTTGATGTCCTCGATGGTCATGGTGTCGTAGTGCTTGGAGGCTGCCGCTCTGGTGCCGCGGTTCTGATAGCTCCACGGGGGATCGGCGTAGATGATGCTGTACTTCTTGTCAGGGAGTGGGATCATGGGCGGCCTCCTTTCCGAGCGCTTCCGACTCGATGCCGTGCAGGAACTTGATGAAGCCGGCCGTCGCTGGCACCTCGTAGCGGGAGAGCTCTGCGTGCGTCATGTACTTGCGGCCGTAGATCTCGGCCATATCACGCCAGACAGGCCACGGCACGCGGTAGAAGTCCGTCAGGCTCACGGAGACGAGCACGAAGGCGACGGCGCCGAGCTTGTGATGGGCCTCGAGGTCGTCCTGCTGCTCTTGGGTGAGCCGGCGCTGCTCGATGCGCTCGTCGTCGGTGTGCTTGGCCTCGAAGTAGATGCTCCGGCCGCCCTTCAGGGTGCCGCCATAGTCCGGCTGGGCCTGCTTGGTGTAGCAGGCGAGGAACTGGCCCTTGCGGTTCTTGGCGCCGAGGGGCTTCATGGGCTCCGGCGTCTTTTCGATCTTGGCGAGGCCGCGGCTGAGGTAGTAGTCGCACGAGGCCGAGATGATATTCTCGAAGTAGCCGCCGGCGACTCTGGCCTGCTTGCCGCGGATCTGCGCCATCATGTGTTTTTCGGCTGCGTAGGGCGTCGGGTCGTTGTAGCCCTCCGCGTTCTTTCCCGGGTCGTACTTCGTCACGGCGTTCAGCCTCCGATCTCGATGTGGACGCCCGGATCGGAGATCAGGCGGTCGGCGAGCTCGAGGATGACGCTGCCATCCAGCTCGATGCTGATGGGGCCGTGGTCGAGGTGCTGGTTGCAGACGGCCATCGCCTTGAAGGCGGGCAGGTGCAGCGTCACGCTGCCGATGTCAGGCTTGTCCTCGGGCTCCTCGTCGGGCTTCAGCTCGCTGATGGCCTCGAAGCCGTTGCGGACGGGGATGCCGTGCGCCTTGGCGAGCTCGATCTCCGCGGCCATGCCGGCCGAAGGGTGGTCGATGCCGAAGGCCCACAGCTCGGAGCAGCCGAGCACCAGCTCGCTGCCGATCTTCAGGGCCAGCTCACGCTCCTCGGGGACGTTGTCGTCCATGAACTGCGTGAGATAGATATGCGGGGTGACGGGGATGACGCCCTTCTCCACAGCCGCGCGGCTGTACTCCTTGGCGCGCTGGATGTTGTTCTCGTAGTCCCCGCGGCACGGGGAGCAGATGTAAACCTTTTTCATGTTGTTCCTCCTATCGTGAGCGCCAGCTCTGGCCGGTGAGGGTGATGCCTCTGCACATTTCCATGAGCCGGTCGATGGTGGCCCGGGCCGTCATGCTGTCGTGGTTTTCTCGCGGCGTCATGCGGTCGATCAGGGCCTCGGTGTCGTAGTTGGTGGTCACTATGGTCGGCAGGTATGCCTCATAGCGGCCGTTGATGATGTTGTAGACCGTGGAGATCGCCCACTCGGTCGGCGGTTCCTTGCCGATGTCGTCGATCACGAGGAGTGGGACGGTCTTGTAGATCTTCAGGACGTCGCTCTCGCTGCCGCCGGTCGCGGAGTAGGTGCGCTTGATGCGCTCCAGCAGGTCGATCATCGTCATGCAGATGACCGGCTTGCCTTGCGCGATCAGGTGGTTGGCGATGGCAGCGGCGAGGTGGGTCTTGCCGGTGCCCGGCGGGCCAGCTATGAACAGGCCGTTGCGGCCGGGTTCCTGACGGCCGGGCTGCGGCAGCATGGTGTCGAAGCCTTCAGCGTAGCGCCGGGCGGCTGCCGCTGCGCGCTTGTTGTCGTCGGTGAGCTGGAAGGTGGAGAAGGTGCGCCGCAGGAAACGGTCGCCCATGCCGGACTCGCCGACGATGCGCTTGATGCGTTCCCGCATTTTCTTCTCCTCCTCAGCCTTGGCGGCTGCGGCCTCAGCAGCTTCGCGCTCTGCCTTCTCCTTCTCGTAGGCAGCCACAGCCTCGGGACAGGTGCATCGCTCGGCTCCGTAGGGAGGCCAGAGGATGCGGTTGCCGAGCGGGATGCCCTTGTGGTAGCGCAGGGCGCCGCAGAACTCGCAGGGGACGGGCTCAGGGACTCCGGGACGGCCGGCGAGGCGCTCGTCGTTGCTCCAGATCCAGTTACCGGCGTCACTCGTCGTCGGCCGGCTTGAAGCCCTTGCCCCAGTCTCGGCCGGAGCTGTCGGGCTGTTCAGGATCTCGCTGATTTTCTGCACCTTCGTTCACCTCCTCGTTGTCCCAGTAGCCGCCGTTGAGCCATGTGCTCGGGTTCGGTATGTAGCGCCCGTTCTCCCGGCGCCACTGGTCGCTCCGCTTCTGAGCGTCGACCGCCTGCATGATCCTCTCGTGGAGCTCAGCGGTGGGCTTGATCTTGTTCCACGCCTTCAGAGCGTACTGCTTGCCGGTCTTTTTCGGGTAGGCTTTCCAGAACTCGAGAAATCTGGCCTCGACGAGCGACTTCGTGCCGCCGTCACTCCCCTCGTCAGAGGGGGAAGGGGGTGTATTACCTTCTCTTGTCTTATCTTCTCTACTCTGGTCTACTCTGCCTCCGGCTTTCTTGCGGCTGTTTGCCGGTCGTCCGGCGGTCGGCGTTGGGTCGTCTGGCGAGGCGTCGGCAGACGCCGCAGCAGCGGCCCGGCGACTGCGGGAGCGCTCTTTCTCGGCTTGCCGCTGGTCGATCAGCTTGCCGGCGTACTCGTACCAGTCGTGGATCTCGAGCGTCCCGTCCTCTTTTTCGTCGATCCAGCCCGCCCGGATCAGCGTTTTCGCCAGCTTTTCGGGGTCTCCGTCCCACTGAGCGGCCCGCGAGATCATGCGCGGCGTGATGTCGACGAGGCTGCCGGTCGGGGCGTTGTCGAGGGCCCACAGCCAGAACGAGACGAGCAGCCCCATCATGTGCGGCGGCTCGACTTCGAGCTGGTCAGCAGCGTCGAACAGTTTGCGGTGATCCTTGAGTGTCTGATGCACTTGCAGCCATGCCACGGCCGTCACCTCCTTTCTGTGGTCGTTTGTTTGCGGCCTGCTTTTGGTCGTCTGCCGGTCGTCCGGCGGTCAGGTTAAAAAGGAAGGTCGCCATTGTCCTCGATCTCCGTGAAGTCGCCGGAGCCCTCAGAGTAGCCCGGATCGGCGAAGTCGCTGCCAGAGCTCTGGCCGCCGTCCTTCTTGCTGTCGCAGAAGTGGACGGAGTCGACCGTGATCTCGACGGCTTTGCGGCGGTTTCCGTCCTTGTCCTCGTAGCTGCGGCTCGTGAGCTCGCCCTCGACGAGGACGAGGCGGCCCTTGCTCAGGTACTTGCAGACGAACTCGGCCTGTGCGCGCCATGCGACGCACTCGATGAAGTTGGTGATCTTCTTGCCGTCCTTGGTCTTGCGGCCGGTGTCGCTGGCGAGGGTGAAGCTGGTGATCGCCGCGCCCTGCTGCGTGTATCTGAGCTCGGGGTCGGCGGTGAGACGGCCTTGGAGGCCGGTGTGGTTATACATTAGGCGTTTCCTCCTTGCTGGTTATGCTGTGCGGCCGCGTTGTCGAGGGACGTGCAGATCTCGTCGTACTCTTGGCGGGTCAGGGTGGCCGGATCCTGCTTTTTGTACTTCTCCACGATCCGGGCGTTGGTGCGCTCCTTGGTCATTCCTGCGGCCTCTGCCTTCTTGTAGAGGCGCGCGAGCTGCGCGTCGCTCAGACGGCCGGAGCTCTGCCCCTGACGGCCCTGTGCGGCCTGCTGGCGGCCTCCAGCGCCGGATCCTTTGCCCTGCGCGCCGAAGTCACTGTTGTCGGGGTCGTCCTCGCCTTGGTCAACGGTGAACTTCTCGAAAAGGTAGTATTTCAGGGCGTAGGTGTGGGCCGCGCCCTTGGCCTTGGCGGGGTCATCGTTCCAGCCGACGGCGTGGACGGTGGCCTCGATGGTCTCGTCGTCGTTGTCGAGGTTCAGCCAGCGGATCGTCAGGTCGGCCTCGTAGAGGAACATGAGCTTGTCGCCGTTGCGGGTCTTGGTCTGCATGGTGATCCAGTAGACCGGGTCGCCGTTCTCGGCGTGGCGCGTGGCCTGCTCGCTGATGACGTCGAAGTCGACGCCGAGCTCGTTCATTATGGGGGTGATCTTCTCCCACACGTCGTAGATCTTGGCGTACTTGTAGCTGACGCCGTCGCTGTGCTGCTTCTTGACGATCTCCGGGCAGGCTTTCCGCATTTCGACGAGCTTCTGCCGGAGCGTCAGGCAGGCGGCTTCAGGAGGGGCCGCAGCAGCGGCCGCCTCGGTTTTCTTGGTTTCTGCCATATCGGTGCCTCCTTACACGTCGACCGTGAAGATGCCCGGGGTCTCGTAGACGGTGACGCCCTCCACGATCTCGCCGGTCTCGGTCAGGGTTGCGATGTCGCCGGTGTAGCTGAGCAGCTTCTTCAGATCGGCCCAGCGGGTCGACTCCTCGACCTTTACGAGCTCGCCGTAGCCGTTGGCCTTGAGCCACGGCACCAGCTTGGTCTCGTCGAGCTTGGTCTTGGTTGTGCCCTTCTTGAAGGTCAGGGTGCCAGAGAGGAGGCGGTACTTCTCCGTCGTCTTGGTCTCCTTGTGGGGGACGGTGGCGAAGAAGTCGGCCAGACAGCTCGTGAGGTACGAGGTGCCGTTCTCCATGCGCTTGCGGGCGGCGGCGACTTTCTCGTTGATGGCCGCGATCTGCTCGTCGGCCAGCGCCTTCAGGCGGTCGTACTCGCTGCGCTCGTCGGCGATCTTGCGGATGGCCCAGTCGGCGCAGCGGTCGTCAGTGATACGGAACGGGGCGCGCTCGCCCTCTGCGACGGTGCCGAGGTCGACCTGCTCCAGCTCGTCCAGCGTGGCAGCAGGCAGCAGCTCGGTCTCCTGCGTGGTGGTGGCCTCTGCGTCTGCCTGCTCGGCAGCGAGGGCCGCGTTGATCTTATCACTCATGTTGTTTCTCCTTTCTGATGGTGCTCGGCGGCTCTGGCGGCCGCGAGCTTGCTGTACTGTTCGTCTATCTCGATCCCGATGTACTGCCGGCCGGTTTTCGCGGCCGCAGCCAGCGTGGAGCCGCTGCCGGCGAAGGGGTCGAGGATCAGGGCGCCGGGGATGGTAGTGGCTTCGATGAGCTGCTCCAGCAGCGCCACGGGCTTCTCGTTGGGGTGGGTGAGGCCCTTGTTTCCGACTTTGGCACAGGCGATCAAGTCGTCCGGCCGTTTTCCCGGGAGCTCGTAGCGTCCCTTAGTTGCGAAGATGATGGCCTCATATCGCGGGGCAAAAGAGCCTTTCAAGTCTCCCATGCCGTGTGCCTTTTTGTCCCACACGATGACTGACTTGACCGTCAGGCCAGCGAGACGCAGTGCGTCGATGAATACCTGCTGAACGTCCCAGCGGGTAAAACAGAGTACCCCCCCCGCGTTTCACGACTCTGGCGGCGTCATAGATCCACCAGATAAACGGGGCCTTGTCGTTGGCGATTTTTGCGAGGCGGCTTGCTTTTTCTTTGCGGCCGCTTTGATAGTCGATACCGTAGGGCGGGTCAGTGATGACCATGTCGACGCTGTCTGTCTCCATGTCGCGCAGCACGGTCAGGCTGTCGCCGGTGATGACGGTGTTGGCTTGGATCATTTTTCAGCAGCCTCCTTTCTCTCGGTGACATTGAAGGTGAGCATCACGCCGCAGGTGACAGGGGTGACGCTCTCGAGCTCGATGTCGCGGCCGCTGCGGAGGTGCAGGGTCTCGCCCGGCTTCATTTCGGTGAGGTGTTTCATCTGGTACTCCTTTCTGTAAAGAAACGGTGCCCGCCTTCCTCGATGACGAAGATCTGACTCTCGTGGAAGTCGCTGGTCACGAGGGCGGGGTTGTAGAAGTAGAGGATCGGCTCGTCCACGACGGTCTCGCCTCGGTCGAACACGGCCGCGACGGCGTCCTTGACGCGCTGTGTGGGATCCGGCCGGCTCTTGGTGTAGCTGTAAAGGACGACGGCCTCAGAGGGGTCGACGCCGCGCTTCTCGGCTGCGTTGAGGATGCACTGAGCGACGAGCATCTGGCCCTCAAAGGACTCCCCGCCGGCCTCGGCCATGACCACGCGCTCGACGACGTCGCGCTCGGCGTCGGTCAGAGGGTAGCGCACGGCGGGCTCGGTCGGCTCCACGGTCTCAGCGGCCGGTGCGGAGGTGTCCGGGATGTATGTGCCGACGGTGGTGGTCGGCGGCAGGATGTTGGTCTCCTGCTTGCTGCCGGTCGGGGTGGTGAAGATTGCCACAGAGATGCCGCCCAGCAGAAGGACGGCAGCGGCCAGCGTGGCAGCTCTCAGGGCTTTCCTCTTGGCACGGCGGCGCCGGCGTGTTATACTTGCGGTGCGGGATCCGTATGCTGGCAGGCTGCTGGATCTTCTCGCATGGGTCGCCCGGTCGCAACGGGCGGCCCTTTCTTTTGTGGTTTCCATTGGTTTCTCCTTTCACTGAGCCCGTGCGACGGTCAGATCACAGAGGGCGTGAGTGAGGTCGCTGAACTCGGTCTCTCGGACGGTGTCAGCGGTCAGCAGCACGAGGTAGTCGTTGTCGTAGTAGTCGATCTCGGGGTGCCGCTGCCGGTTTACTTCGTTTTTGTGGCGGGCGTAGGGCTCGGCACGGTTCCAGACGTCGTCAGGGATCCAGCGGTCGAGGCGATCCTCGACGCGCTCGCGCAGCTCCTCGCTCGTGATCGTGATCTCCGGGCTCATGCTGTTACCTCCGCGCCACGCGGGCCGGGAGCGTCTGCTCCGGGCGAGTCAGGCCCTTGCTGAAGCTCTGCGGCTCATATCTGACGCCCACGATCCGGCGGCCGCTGACGCCGTACTTGGGGTTGTAGCCGAACAGGTTGACGTAGCTGCCGAGATCCTCGCGCTCGTCGTCCATCGCCTTCAGCACCTCGAACAGGGCCAGCACGTCGTCGATGGCGCGGTGGCTGTTCTGTACCTTGCCGGTGAGGTCGTAGGCGATGATCGCGTTGGCGAGCTTGTGCGGGTAGGCCCTGCGGTCTTTGTAGACCGTCAGGCTGTCCAGCCAGTCGATCCGGCCGACCTTCTGGCCTCGGAGCAGGCCACGGAGGAAACAGGCGTCGAACTGTGCATTGTGGGCGATCATCAGGGTCGGGCCGTTCTGCATGAGCTTGGCGATCTGGCCGGCTGCCTTGACCGGCTGCACGCCCTCGGTCTGGAGCCGCTCGTCGGTGATGCCGGTCAGGCTGACGATGTTCTCCGGGAGGGTCTCGCCCTCCGGCAGCTTGATGAAGGTGTCCATCTTGCCGGCGATCCGCAGGCCGCTTGTGGCCGTGCGCTCCACGCGCAGGGCAGCGAGCTCGATAATCTGGTCGTTGTCGAAGTCGAGGCCGCTGGTCTCGGTATCAAACACGACGAGGGCCTTGTAGCGGTCGAACAGGGTGGAGAGGTTACTCATGCCGGGCCTCCTTCTTGCGGGTAGCTCTCAGGGTGCCGAGCATAAACGAGAGGGCTGTGGTCAGTTGATCCTCAGTGGCGAAGGTGCCGCCGAACTGCTCGGCCAGCGCCGCGATGATCTCGCCGGCGTGCTCCGGCGTGACGTCGTCGGTGGCTTCGTCGTCCTCGATGGAGATCAGGAGATCGGAGTCCAGATAACAAGCGGGGCGCAGGCCGCCGTAGCCGCCGCAGGCGCGGCACCAGTTCAGAGTGCCAACGGCGCTGACGCGGCGGGCGAGTGACTCGTAGCCGTTAGACTTCGTGCTGAAGGCGGTGGAGAGCCACCACCAGTCGTCTGCGTTGGGGATGACATCGCGGTTGCGCCGGTACTGGTCGACCGTCAGCAGGAAGATGGTGACGGTGCAGGTGCCGTAGTCCTTCAGGCCGTCGTCGGTGGTCAGGTCGAGCTCCGTGGTCAGGAAGGCGTTGGGGCCGTTCACGTCCTCGAGCAGGTTATCGAGGTAGGCGCCGTTGAGGTATTCCTTGCTGCTGGCGACGGCGAAGTTGTTGCAGTTGCCCTCGTCAAAGGCTCGGGTCTCGATGATGTCCTTGCTCAGGCAGAGGGCGCGGCCGTCGTCGTTTTCCAGCAGGATCCAGCTCTGTCCGGCATAGTCGAAGGCCGTGCCGCGGGCGGCGTTCTTGAGTGCGATTTTTTTCATAGGGTTGCTCCTTTCGTTCTCTGCGGCCGAGCCTTCTGGCTGGCCTGTATGTTTGGCAGGGTCTCGCCGGCGCGGAGCCGGCTCTCACAGTGCGGGCAGATGTAGCCGGTGCGGGGGATCTTCTGGTAGATGCTGACGTTCCAGTCGAGCCCGCAGCCGACGCACTTGGCTGTCATGGGCCTCCACCTCCTTCCGCAGCCAGAGCCTCGAAAACATAGCGCCGGATGCGGTTGCGGTACTTCTTCCGGGTTCTGGCTTTCTTTGCGTGAGCTGCGAGGTGCAGCCACTTCGGCGGCACTCCGATGGCCTTGGCCGATACCTTCCAGAGCTTTTTGAGGGCAGAGAGCACGGCGTTGATGACCGGCTTCAGGGCTTCGGCCAGCTTGGCGGCGATTTCCCGCAGAGCGTCGGCCAGCTTCTCGAAGGCTTCGCGGGCCTGCTGCATCTTCTCACGATCGGCGAGCGTCATGCTGCCGTCGTAGACGTAGGGGCTCAGCTCGTCGTCGCCTCCGTCGGCCAGACGCTCACAGAACGGGAGGCCAGCAGCTTCGGCAGCCTTGCGGCCCTCCTCGAGGGCGTCCCGACCTTGCGTGACTTCGCAATAGTCCGCGAGGCGGTTGCGGCCGCCTTCGTAGTGCCAGCGGATCCCGTCGGCGATCTCGTCGATGGTCATGTCCTCACCGAAGTGGCCGCAGTAGTAGCCGTTGACGATGACGGCGTCCGGGTCTGCCTTCAGGATCCCGATGGCGTCGTTGAGGTCGTTGGTCTCCCACTCGCCGTTCCAGATGTCGCTCCAGATCGTCAGGGCGTTCCACGAGCGGCCGGTGCGATACACGATTGTCCAGCCGATGCCGTCGCGGATCTCTGCGGCGAAGTCTCGGGCGATGTCTCTCAGTGCTGCCATGCTGGCGCCTCCTCTCTGGTGATGTGCACGGTGACGAGGTCGTCGATCTCGTGCTTGGTGGTGTATGTGTCCCGCTCGTCGAGCCCGATGTGCCGTAGCAGCGTCTCGGGCCCATCCAGCAGGAAGGCGGTGACGGCCACGGCGTTCAGCCGGTAGACCGTGACCTCCACGGTGCAGCGGGCGTCGTCCTCATCCAGCGTGGACGGGAATGAGGCCCGGCAGATTGGGGTCGCCTCGTATCTGAAGGCGGTCGCGCGGTTCTCGCCGGCGATGATGTCCTTCACGAACTCCTCGAAGGCTTTGCGAGGGATCGAGCTGCGGTACTTGTCCAGCGTGACGTCGGCGAGCTGCCGGATGGCTTTGGTGTTCATGTTCCGCACCTCCTCAGCAGGCGTCGCCGTGCGGGCCGACGGTCATGATGCTCTTGGTAGCTCCGTTCTTGTCGATCCAGATCTCCTCGACGCTGTTGTCGGCCCAGTAGATCGTCTGATGAAGTTTCCACTCGCGGGCGTCGTCCGCTGCCTTCTCGGCTTCTCGAGCCGCCTGCTGGAGCTCCTTCAGCCTGTTGAACTCCTTCACGGTCAGGCTGCGTCCCGGCTCGCTCAGGGCGTAGTCGCTGAGGTAGTAGGTGGCAAAGGTCTGATGCCACCCGGCGTTGTACCAGCGGCTCGTCACCTTTTCGGCGAAGGCCAGCAGATCGGCGTCGTTTTCGATAGGGCCGAAGCCTCGGACGGTGAAGATGAACTCGTCTCGGCTGTACGTCGGTTTTCCGTTGACATAGCCGTACACGTTTGGATCGTATTTCATGGTGTGCTCCTTTCTACTTGGCCCGGGGTTCCCGGGGATCTTGGCGTTTTTAGCAGCAGGCGAAGATCGCGGCGATCTGCGCCTTGGTCGCTCTCTGGTAGCTGGAATAAAAAACACGACCGCCGACTTCTTGGTTGATGGCATAGTGGCCGTCGGCGTAGCGCTTAATGAGCCACACTTTGCGAGGGTTCCACTTGTCAACCTTGCGTGTCAGGGTCGTGTTGTTTCTTCTGCTTCTCATGGGGGTCTCCTTTCTTCGGCCCGGCGCTGCCGGGTGTTCTTGGCTACTGTGCGGCCGGTGCTCGTTTACCTCTGCGTTTGAAGCTCTCACGCAGCCGCCTCTCGGCGAGCTCTGCGCTGTACCCTTCACGCTGGTTGGCGTCCAGCGCGCCGGTCGCGCCTCGCTGGAGCTCCTTGTAGATTGTGGTGTGGTGGACGCTCAGGCGGGCCGCAATATCGACCGGCCGATCTCCGAGCAGATGCCACGCCTCGATCTTCTTCCTGTCCTCGAAGGTCAGGTAGCGGTACTTTCCCGTCAGTCTCACCTCCGTCCTATGGGGTTGTAGTAAAGAAAAAACGCACAGCCGACTCAGTTGAGTCTCTGTGCGTTTAATGATAATGGACAGCCTGCACGCAGACCCTATAAAAAACAGTTGACGGAAAATCGCTTTTTTGCTATACTATAAAGGCTACAATATGGAGATGTATCGAAGCTGTCTCTTATACACATCTGACGCTGCCGACGACT
>ENA-OYYG01000420-OYYG01000420.1-human-gut-metagenome-genome-assembly--contig:-NODE-420-length-20607-cov-4.632396_pt1 | contig 20607 bp, 17 predicted proteins | sample MGYA00244061_ERZ653444 | MGnify/ENA primary metagenome ERZ653444 (study PRJEB26926, sample SAMN06165059) | human gut metagenome | biome: ENVO:00009003; feature: ENVO:2100002; material: ENVO:00002003... | reverse complement strand
GGCAGCGTCAGATGTGTATAAGAGACAGCCCCACGATCGTGAACGTGCCGTCGGCATGCAGACGCACCACGTCATTCGTCTCCAAATCGGAGGAGCACAATTCCGGTGCATGAATCACCAGCGTACCCCGAGCAGACAGCGACAAACTTACCCCCTCGAAAGGACGATAACCTACCGAAGCCTCCGGCCCGTTAAGTGGACGCAAAGCGACATGCGACAACGTTTCGGTCATGCCGTAAGTGGAATACACCCGGCAGGGCAAGTACTCTAAACGCCGTTCCAATGCCTCGTCCACCGCTCCGCCCCCCACGATGACACAACGCACACGCGACAGACGCTCCCGCTCGTCCGCCTGCTCCAACGTGTGGTAAAGTTGCATCGGCACGACAGACAGGAAATCCACCCGATCCTCCACGTCGGCCAACGGATGCCCCGACGGACGACGAACCCATAGATGCAATCCGGCCACCAAAGCACGCACGATCATCATCTTAGCCCCGATATACTTCAAGTCCATGCACAGCAAAGCCGTGTCGCCCGGACGCAAGCCGAGGAACTCACACGTCCGAACGGCACTGCGCATCATCCGCGCTTTTTCCACTCTCATCCGCTTGGGGACACCGGTGGAACCGGAAGTCTGCACTTCCACCGTAGACGTCGGCGAGAACCATTCCGCCAGAAAGGCATAAACGGCCCGCAAAGCCTCATCCTCCTCTTCAACGGACAACGCGACCAGTTCGTGCAAGTCTGCCGCCGAGAAACGCCGCCCCTCCACGCCGACATGCTGCCGTTCAATCTCCGTCTGCCACATACCACAAACAATCTTTCCGGATCTCCAACGGCATCGGCACGTTGTCGGTGAACAACATTCCCGTACCCAATCCCTGCGGCATCCGGGTGTGCCATGTGGCACACCATTGCGCAATGGCATTCAAACCGACGTTCGACTCCAATGCCGAGGTAATCCACCATCCGACGTTCCTCTTTTCCGCCTCTTCTATCCACTCCCGGCAACCGGAAAACCCGCCATGCAACGAGGGTTTCAGCACGATGTACTGCGGATGGAGCGCGTCCAACAGCCTCCGCTTCGCTTCAAGGCTGCAATGTCCTATCAGCTCCTCGTCGAAAGCGACGGGCAAGGGCGAAACCGAAGTCAGTCCGGCCATTTCGTCCCACTGCCCGGCCCGTATGGGCTGCTCAATGGAATGCAAATCGAGTTTGGCCAACCGTTTCAGCTTGTCCAAGGCTTCCGCAGGAGCAAAAGCCCCGTTGGCATCCACCCGGAGTTCCACCTCGCGAGCCGGAAAATGCCGCCGGATGAAACGCAACAAGTCCAGTTCCTCCTCGAAACCGATGGCACCGATTTTCAACTTGACACAACGGAAGCCGGCTTCCAACTTCTCCCTGATTTGCCCGTACATGGCATCATGGTCGCCCATCCATATCAACCCGTTGATGCAGATGCCCTCTTCACCGCGCGAAAAGGGCGTATCCCACAAGGCATACGTCCCTTGTTCGAAATGGCGCAAAGCCGTCTCCAACCCAAACAGCATGGAGGGGTATTCCCTCCACCGTTCCGTATCGACCTGCCCCGTACGAGCCACCTCCGCGCATATCCCGCGCAACACGCCTTCGTAATCCGGCAAATCGTCTACACTCAACTGCGGCAAGGGAGCGCATTCGCCCCATCCCTCGCGTCCCGGACAGGCTTCGGATGCCACCCTGACGTACCACGACCGCCGCTCCGTGTACACTCCTCGCGACGTGCCCGCCGGCTTTTTGAAATGGAAAAGCCGGGGGAAAATATCTATACTGTACGACGGAATCATAATTCGCCGACTTCTGCCACGGAAAGTCCCGTTAGTTCGGCTATATCTTCAGCCGACATGCCTTTCCCTTTCATGCGCAGCGCAATCTGCCGTTGCTTTTCCTTTTCGCCTTCGGCACGACCGGCGGCACGTCCCTCGGCAAGCCCTTTCTCAAGTCCCTTGGCAAGTCCTCCATCCCAAGCTTCCTTCATGCGCCTTTCTTCCCGTTCCTTGGCATAAGCCTCCACCGCCAAGTGGTCGCGGTAAATCTTGATGCTCTCGTCATACTTCATCCTGTCCTCCTTGGAAAGAGCCGCAATGTCCACAATCTTTTCCAATTTCTCAAACACTGATTTCCTTGCCTTGAACGGCAATCTTTGCAATGTATCCATATTCTTCAACACATATATCCATCGTTCAAAATCCGTCTCACACTCCTGCTCCTCCTTGGTAAAAGAGGGCAATTCCAAAAAGATGAAGCGCAACTTATCAGAAAACGCCTCATGCGTCTCCCTGTCCGAAAGGACGATATCCGTACGCAACTTATGTGAACCGGAATCCAAGCAAAAGTTCATGAAAAACACACCATACACGGCCTTGAGCCGGAATTGCCAATCCGCCCCGCGCTCGCCCTGACGCGCCACGGCACGCGACAAATAGTACAACGCCCTTTCGCGAAAATTCACTTGCGGGCGGTTTTGCATTTCCACGATGAACTGCTCGCCCGACTCATTCGTGCAATACACGTCGTAAATCACACCTCGGTCTTGGGCAAAGGCGGGCAGCACTTCCTTGTCCAGAAAACGGATGTCCACAATATGCTTCTCCCCCTCCAACAGGCCGTTCAGGAAGTCTATCAGCAAATCCTTATTGATTTCCTGACCGAAAATACGTTTGAAACCCACGTCCGTAAACGGGTTGATGAACCTTGCCATATCCTGCTATTTTTACAGTCCCTCTTGCAAACTTACGAAAAAAAGCCGTCCATCCATGTCACCGTGCTGCAAAAAGACCTCATTTTAAGAGAAAATATGCAAAAATACAGCCGGGACAAAGGATTCCTTGCCCCGGCTGCCCAAAAGACTTTTTTAGAAAACTAATCTAAACCATGCCATGTGCCCGTCGCCATCATATTCCATGGACATCTTTCCCGTATCTGTCCAACCGTCTTCCGACTCTTCCATACGCATTTCCACTTTCATTCAGGCACTAAAGGAATGATTCACTCCAATTTCTGGAAAGTAAACAGCAAACCGTCCACCCGTAATTCACCATTAACTAACGTACCGATGGTACCATCCGTGATATACACCTTATTGCCATCAAGCACATAAGTGTAAGTCCTCACATTTTCCGCCACGAAAGACACCGTCTTTCCTGAAATAGTTTCCGTATGAAACGCACCGGACTTATGGCCTATGTAGCAATTCGTCGTAAAACTTTCTACGGTATTAGCATTCAGGAAACGGTATGAAACGGCTCCTCCTGTAAAACCGTCTTCATCGGCATTGTCTTCTTCCACCGCTTCTCTCGCCATATCACGAAGGTCTGTCAACGGCAACCAATATCCTATGACGCCTCCGCCACCTGTTTCATCATCGTCCTTATCGCAAGAAGAAAAAAACACCAACCCCAATAACAGGCACAGCATGAATCCCGGCAACTGCCATAATTTGAAACTTTTCATATCCATCACATTTTATCTTTTAATTAATCATTTATCGGACACCGGGCGTATGGCTCCCCCGAGACAACAGTCCATCCCGTCTGTCGGTCCAGGCTCACCACCAGTTTCTCCCAATCCATAAACCAATAGATTACCATAAGAATACTGCTCAAACGTGCCTGTCCAATAAACGCTAAGCCCATTGGTAAAGACTGTTGACCCTATCCGCCGCCCACACAAGGGGAAAAAGAGCTTGTTCCCGTTGGGAGCAATGAACAGCAGCCCTTCCACATTATTATACAGAACCGTTTTCACGAGACAATCTTCCACCAAGTCATCCATTTCTTTCCGCGTGGGCATGCGCAAGCGGCCTTGCGATTTCACGTAAGCAATGTCCAACTCCGTACCGCTTATCTCTTTCGGAGGATTCACCCCGGCATAATACTCATAACATCCGGGAGCAGGCACATAAAAGTCATAAGTATCAATAATCCCTTGGTACTTGACAGTGCCCGTAGGATCGCCCCATCCGCACAAAACGCCGGTCTGCTCCGGTGAAGACGCATCCCAATTACACGAGGCCCATTTCACCCGACCTCCCATATCTACCAATTCGCCAGCCGTAGGCACATCGATACCATCGTCAGCAGGCTTCATCGTGAATGTTTTCGTATTGCCATATTCATAAGCCCCGTCTTTCTCAAAATATGCCCTGTAATAATAGGTCGTATTCGGTGTCAAACCTTCCAGAGTCGTTTTGAAATCTCCTGTCTCCGACATACCTACCTGTACTTTCACCACCCCTTCATTGCCGGCTTCCGGTGATTTCGATGTCCCGTAAACAAAGCCATAAGCATATACCTCAGGCACTGTCCCGGTTATGGTGCACGTCCCGGAAACCTCCACTGTGGTGGAAGATAATCCCGAATACGGTTGCGTCAGGATGGTCACGGAATATGCATCCTTGTCACCGTTGCCGCCACCCGTCCCGCCGTTATCATCGTCGCTACACGATACAAAAAACATCATGCCCAAAATCCACATCCAAACCGGACATTTAAAACATAACTTTTTCATTTTTTTTAATTTAATGTTGTTCTCGAATTCAGTTTACCATGCAAAGATAGGCAAATCGAGAAGATGAAACGGAAATGGATAGTTCCAAGAAGTTGACAGAAATATTGCCATTTGATTAACATCCCTATTCCGTTCCGGAACTAAAAGGAAGGGAAAAATTTACGTCACACTTCATTTCCTGTGAAAGGTCTCCGAAAAAATCATGATGAAGAATACAAGAAATACGCCACAACAAAGAGATATCAATATTTTCTTTGCCGAATATTTTATATACGTTAGGCCGTGTGCAACACAACTGTCTTGCAAACCATGTCACCGTACGTCCTTGCTCGTGAAGCGTGCAAGCTATAAGCTGTCCGATATGCAGCATACCCCTCTTTATTCATCCGGACTCCCAACGGACATGTTAAATCCAACATAAGAACTGCCTGTATATAGAAAAGGCGTAGGAATCTTACCTTTGCCCGTTCCGAGTTCCAAGGCCTTCGCATGCCCACCTGTCAAGAACGAGCAACGCAGAAAGCCCACGCCGATATGTATACGGCATGTCCTTTCCCCGAAAGGAAGGGACAGTACGTAAATATACATACCACGAGGACGTTACCGGTTGCCATCTGTTCTTTCGACAGGTCAAAAGGTGCGAAGTTCTGAAACCCGAAAGCCAGACGCTTGTAAACGTCTTCTCCATATATAATGCACATATCCTTGCCCACCCTTGGGCTTTCTGCGGAAATGTACAAGGCAAATATACGGAAAAATGATGAATACTGATGTTCTCCATTCATTTTTTCTTCTTTTTGCAGTATCCGAACTTATCTAAACCTATTGGCCAGTAAACAGTGATAAACGAGTGATGAAGAAATTCTCCTATTGAAAATCAGAAGAAATACACTACTATGTATTGCATAGTACCAATATAATACATATCTTTGCATAGAACAAAGGGACACACCGGCCGGACGTCTCCTTACTTAAACGTTAAAAGCCTATGAACGTAGACAATGCAAAATCACAAATGCGGAAAGGAATGCTGGAATATTGCGTCATGCTGTTGCTGCGCAAGGAACCGTCATACGCCTCCGACATCATCACACGGCTGAAGGAAGCCGATTTGATTGTCGTGGAAGGCACGCTCTATCCGCTGCTCACCCGCCTGAAAAAGGACGGACTGCTGAGTTATGAATGGCGCGAATCCACTCAGGGACCTCCGCGTAAATATTATGCCCTGACGCTCGACGGCGAAACCTTCCTGGCCGGACTGGACTGTGCCTGGAATGAGCTTTCCGCCACCGTGGGACACCTGAAATCGGAAAGCCCCATAAGGCTGCCTTTACAGGGAAAAGACTGAATCCTTAACTTTTAAATTCGAAAGCTTTATGAAAAAGAATATCACCATCAACCTGTTCGGTTCGCTGTATGCCATCGACGAAGATGCCTACGAACTGCTCAACCAATACCAGAACAACATGCGCCGTTACTTCTCCCGTAAAGAAGGAGGCGAAGAAATCGCAGAAGACATCGAACGCCGCATAGCCGAACTTTTCGACGAACTTAAAGCATCCGGCGTAGAAGCCATTACCATCGAACACGTGAGGGACATCATCTCACGCATCGGTAATCCGGAAGAAATGGACGGCACCGAAACGGAAGCGACTGCCGACGAAACGGATGATGCCCCAAAGGAAAGCGAACGCAAAGAAAACGTACATAAAAAACTGTTCCGCAATCCGGACGACAAAATGTTGGGTGGCGTCACCTCCGGATTGGCCTGCTATTTCGGTATCGACCCGCTGTGGCTCCGTCTGCTCATGATATTATTTGCCTGGTTCTCTTTCGGCACGACCATTATCATCTACCTCATCCTGTGGGTCATCGTTCCGGAGGCGTGGACTCCCGAAGACCGCCTGCGCATGCAGGGCCGTCCCGTCAACATGGAGAACCTGCGCGACGAAATCATGGACGGCGCACGCAAAGCCGGACAGTATGCTTCGGCCCCGAAAACCCAAAAGACGGTACGGGGATGCCTGACCGTCCTGTTAGACATTGTGACGGCTATATTCAAAGGTTTCCTTTTCCTCGTCGTAGGCGGTATCCTCCTCTTCGTTACAATCATGTTAATCGCCATCCTCATCGGGTTTTGCCTGTATTGCTTTTCCGCTTTTACGGGTGGAGTGAGCGACGGAGTGTTCAGTTCGCCTGCCGAACAGTCTTTCTTCAATGCATTGATCAACGGCAGCCTCCGCCAAGGCATCTATTGGACGGCATTGATAAGTTCCATCACTCTGCTTATCCTCACTTTGTATATCGGTACACATTCCATCCTGCGCATGGCGGGACGCATACACCCCATGACTTTACCCAAACGGTTGGCCCTCATCGGAGGATGGATTATCACAGCCGTAATCTTTATCGCTTCGATGATCCAAAGCAGCATTTCCTACGACTGGTACATACGGGACTACAGAGAGGAGCAAAGGATCCGCAACGATTCCCTCGAACATCAAAGGCAATTAAGCTATTTAGAACACGAAGGTTGGAAAGTCGTCCGGCACAAAGAATGCGGAAACAACTACGTGAAAAGCGGAGAATATTATACGGGCAACAGGGACGTGCAGTATATAGACGCATGGAACTTCAACCGGAAAATGGAATATGAGGTAGAACGAACCGTTCATGTGACACCGGGTATTTACCGTCTGGAAGCCGCCGCACGAACGGACGGACAAGGCTGTGAGATTTTTGCCTGTCATGATAACCGTGAACGGAAGGCTGACGTCCCCGTATATGGAAACCAAGGCGGGGAAATCTGGCAGGATGCCCAACGACAGCAGACGAGCGGAAACATTACGCCCGGCATGTGGAAAGACATTACCGAAGCCAATAAAGGAAGAGGTTACGGCTGGAGCGTCGTAAGGATAGACAGTATCGTGACGCACGACGGCACAATCCGTTACGGCGTAACGAATATCCGTAGCGGAAAATGGGATGGTGCGTGGTTCTCGGCCACGGATTTCAAACTGGAAAAGACCGGCGACCTGCCCAAGCGGCACAAACCGCTCACTCCGCACAAATCCACCCGCCGTTCATAGAAAAAGTTCCCTGATATGAGTTCGGTCCTTCACAGGATACCTCATATCAGGGAACTTACACAATATTAACCTAATTTCTACTATACTTATTCTTCATGGAAACCAGAAAAAGGCGTGTTTCTCCATCCTTGTTCGTTTCCGAGTCCGGACTTTTGAAACGCATGGCAAAGATAGGATAATCCTTCTCTTTTATAGGTGACAGATAAACACAAAAAATGAGACATTTTCATCCAAATGCAATCCATGCACCATTTCTACCTGTTTTTGACGCTCTTTTTATCCTGAATTTCCGAAAGGACAGCATACGCAAGAAGTTACCAAATCTCGTCCCATATATTGCGGTTGCTCAACTGATCCGCATTCGTGTATTCGTCGTGGATACCTAAATCACCAGACCCACAAAGCATGTCTTGCTGCTGCAACGCCATCACGCTGACCGCAGGAGTTGAATATTTCTTTTTTTCCATATCGTTTGTTATTTTAAGATTTTCTTTCCGTTTACAATATAAATTCCTTTCGACAAACCGTCCAAGGCTTCTGAGGCCTTCACTCCGGAGCGCACGAGTACGCCGGAAATAGTGTAGACATCCACCCGGGCATCTTCTGCCGCAAGAGCCGTATCGGTGATTCTCGTAGTACCGAAATCAAGTGCAAGGAAGTTGACCTCTTGCGCCTCGTTTTCAGGTAGAGCCAGATATGCCTTGTTTGCCCCGTTCATGATGGAAGAACCACCCTCAACAGCAAAGTAGAAGCCAAGTCCCTTTTCGCCATCGGCCAGTTTGTAGTATTTGTAACCTGCGTCAGCGATGGTCGCCGCTTCTATCGTACCATCCAACAGGTTATTTTCCGGACTGGCCACGTTGGCCACGCTGTACTCAGCCTTATAATCTCCAACCGCACCTTTCAAAATGACACCGGTACGCCCCGGCACGGTACTGCCTGCCGGATAACGCCAATCCACAGCCACGGTAGCAGCATCTTCATTCGTCACCACGCCGCCAGTCAGCCCCTCAGGCACAGTAAAGGCATTGGCAGAATAATAAGTGGACATGCCTGCGTCAGACACGCTGATGGACTGTGAAGCCGCTTCGGGGGCACCAATGTAGTACAAGCGGAAGTTGTCGGCTTCCCAATGTTGTCCATTGCCAGCGACTATAGCTTCACCCTTCACTCCTAAATAAAGGACACCCCCGCTTACTGTCATCTGTAGTTCCGTAGTAGAACCGTCATTGTCCCCAGTAGCAGCACTATAAAGCGACTCATTGCCATTAAAATCGGCAAACTTCATGTTCACATTGTCCAACGAAGCATATAAATTCACATTAGCAGCGTCACGAGTGCAATAAGTAGCGGCTTTCAATAAATAAGTGCCATCCGGCAAATTGACCATACCATCTTCTGTCCCACCTATTTTAGTATAATAATGAGCTCTACCTACATTATTACTTTCATTGGCCGACCAACTATAAGACCACAGTGCGGCATCGCCTTTTCCCTCCGTGGTAACCTGAGGATTAGTATATTCCCCAAGTGCGGCCACAACCCATCCGTCCAAAGTCTTCATGTCCTCTACCGTCTGGTAGATATTCGGATTCCTGATGAAACTGGTCAGGTCGATGGGAGACTCAGCCGATGCTTTGGCCAAGAATTCCACCGTCATCGCATCTCGGCAAGCTAAATTCAAGGCTGCCACGTCGGCCACCACTCTTTCATAGGTTAAAGCCGCATCATCCAAATCATTCACGACTTGTTTGTATGTATCCGTCCCGTCAAGCCCCGTTATTGCGTCAGCCAATGCCCTGGCCTTGTCCAAAGGATATATCATCCCCCTCCAAAGTTCGGCATTCTCAACTTGCGTTGCAAGCTTTCCCGTATGGGCAGAAGCCTGTTCCTGCATCGCCGACATCGACGTTTCTTTCAGTGCCTTTTCTGCCTCAGCAATACCTTGAGCCAAAGCTTCCTTCCCTGCCGTAGACAAGACATAGGTACCGTCCTCCACCTTTGCATAAAACGACTTGGCTGTTTCCACGGCATTTACCAAGGCTTCCACGTCAGCTTGCACGGCCCTGGCGGCAGACATGGCATCGGACACGGCTTTCTGCGCGGCCTCCACGCCGTCGCCCGAAGCATCCTTGTTTTCATCATATACCGTTTGCAACTCTCCGGCGATGGCGGTTGCCCCTGAAGCCATGAAGTCGCCGATGAGCACCTTTAGCATCCCTAATGCGCTTTGGAATATCTCGGAAGCATCCGCCTCGCCCAAATACGTCAGGCGGAAAGTATCGAAAGCAGTCCAATCCTTTCCGACATGCGCCTCTTTCTTCACGCCTATCCGCAACGTGCCGTCCATCACTACCGTACGGACTTCATTCCCCGCATAACGCCCTGCAAGAAAGGCATCCGCCGCCTGATCCATATTATTAGGAATACCATTTCCATCATCTGCCAACAACTGAAGCGGAGCCTCGTCCGCATTGGCATATAAAACGGCATTTCGCGCTCCTGCGGCATCTACATTGCCGCCCGGACGATAATACCCTTGGCAAGACACCAGATAAAGCCCGTTCTTCACTCCCGTCAGGACTTGGTACACATCGAAGTTTTCATTATCGTATGCTTCCGTACAGGAATTTGTAGACTTCGCAGCCCTTTCAGGCCCGATGAGCGTCAATGTGCCACCGTTGTGGCTTTCCTGCCAATCGCTCGGTTGTGACCGGTCGAAGTTAGCACCTGTAATATAGAAGGTTGCATCTATTCCCTCTTCTTCCGTGGCCTTTTCCAAGGCACTAATACGCTGTTCCTTAGACACTAAAATCCATTGGTTATCAGTCAATTGATCCGTTCTACTCAAGACAGTTCCCGAACCCGAATAATACAAATAGCGACCGTTGCCAAACAAAGAAAACTCATAAACGTCGTCTTCCTGGTTTGAATCTATGAAATCATACCCGTTTTTATCTTTATCGATATAGTCATCTTTCAAATATTTATCGGACATGGTCTTGATGGCATATTTCCCATCGGGCATCACTTCTAACGTACATAACAAGCCGGGCTGCCCTAACGAAGCCTGTGTACCCCAACTGTTTGCACCGAGCAAAAAACCATTCCCAACCTTATTGTAAAGGTAAAACTCTCCGCCCTCAGAAGGCAATGGTTCACCTATCCAAGGAGAATTCTCTTGTGCCCAAATGCCATCCACTGTAGCACATGCCAACAACAAGGCCATCAACGACCTACATATCCCCACTGACGAGGATAAAGAAACCGGTAATTTCTTCTTCATGTTTAATAGTTTTAAAATTCAATGTTTTCCATCGTGTCATAGCCCAATCTGTTAATGAGGACATGAACAACACAAAATTATACCTTTCCCTTTTCAAAGAATGGGACACAAAATAACAAATGATAGGACATATTTTACTAAAAAGCCTTTTTTAAACCAAGGACTGCTTTTCCTATCATATTTCTATAGAAAAGATGAACTTAAACTAAGAAAATCCGGTTTGAACGCTTAACCATTCAAACCGGATAAAATAAGATTGAAACGACTAACTTTAAAAGTTCCATTTCGGTTTACGCTTTTCCAAGAAAGCCCGTCCGCCCTCCTGGGCCTCATCGGTCATGTAGTAGAGCATCGTGGCATCCCCAGCCAGTTCCTGGATACCGGCCTGGCCGTCCAGTTCGGCATTCAGTCCCACCTTTATCATACGCAGGGCCAATGGGCTGAGCTGCATCATCTCCTCCGCCCACGCCACATATTCGTCTTCCAATTCGGCCAAAGGTACCACCTTGTTGACCAGTCCCATGTCGAGGGCTTCCTGAGCATTATACTTCCGGCATAGGAACCATATCTCACGGGCTTTCTTCTGCCCTACGACACGAGCCAGATAAGAGGAACCGAAACCGGCGTCAAAACTCCCCACGCGCGGACCGGTCTGTCCGAAAACGGCATTGTCCGAAGCTATCGTCAGGTCGCACACCACATGGAGCACGTGGCCTCCGCCGATGGCAAAGCCGTTGACCGCCGCAATCACGGGCTTGGGCAACGAACGGATTTGTTTTTGCACCTCCAACACATTCAAACGGGGCACACCGTCGTCCCCGACATATCCCCCGTGCCCTTTCACGTGCATGTCGCCTCCGGAACAAAAGGCCTTGTCGCCCGCTCCGGTCAACACGACCACACGGACATCACGCCGCTCACGGCAAATATAAAGCGCGTCGCTCATCTCCGACACCGTACGCGGCGTAAAAGCGTTGCGCACCTGCGGGCGGTTGATGGTGATACGGGCAATACCGTTATAAAATTCAAAAAGAATATCCTCGTATTCTTTCAAAGTCGTCCATTCTCTATTCATATCTTTTATCTTAAAAAATTCTTCCATTCCTCCTTTATCGCATGATAGTAATTCCGTTGCTCTTCGGCATCGGTCTCCGCATCGGTAAACACTTCCAACAAGACAGGTGCCGTGGCAGCTTCGTCCAGCAAATCATCAAGGGCGGCCAGAAGGGACACGGTATCCGTGGCACGCAAATAGGTGAATCCCTGCGATTCGGCCCAACCTGCTGCCGACGCGCCATGAGAAGCCGTCACGAAACGCCGCGTGTCTCCCGCCATGTCCAGTCCGGGCAAGGCATGGAAAATGGCCCCACCACCGTTGTTCAACACCACGATGCGGAGGTTAGAACGTATATGGCCGTTCCATAACGCATTCATATCATAAAAGAAACTCAAATCGCCTACAAGCAAGAAATTCAGGCGGTCGGACACTGCCGCATAACCTACCGCAGCCGACACGGAGCCCTCAATGCCGTTCACTCCCCTGTTGCACTGCACTTCCACACCTTCGGGCAGGCGGCACAATTCCACCAGACGCACGGCCGAACTGTTGGCCAAATGGAGCACTGCATGGGGTGGCAATGCCTCCAACACGCGCCGCACGGCATACATCTCGGAATATCCGGTTTCCGGAGAGGCTAACCGGGCACAACTTTCATGCCATAGCTGCGTATACGCCCCGGACGACAAAGCCTCCGACCGGAAAAACAAACGGAAGAAATCAGCAGGAGAAGCCTCCACAACCGTGGTCAACGCACAAAACAAATCCGCCGGAAGGCCGTCCGGCGAAACATGCCAGTGCACCAACGAAGGCGTACGCCTCAGGAACTGTTTCAAACGTTTCGACACGACATGACCGCCTACGGTAATCACCAAGTCCGGGCGCAACGCCTGCAAGTCTTCCTCACGGGCTGCATATAACAACGCATCGAAGCCCCGTACCGCATCCGAAGCCGACGGACAATTCCCCAGCACTTCTGTCAACCAAGCCACACGGCCGCCGGACAGACAGGCCGCTACACCCACCGCCTCGTCCGAAGACATCTGCCCCGACACGACCAATACCCGCCGGTACTTGGGAAGCTCTTCTTTCAGGAAGAAAGCCAAAGTCCGTCCCTCATCGGACATATCCCGCCGTACCATACGCCGGACGGAAGGCAAAGCTTTCACCGTAAAATGAAACAACGGTTCGGAAAGGGGCACATTAATATGCACCGGCCCGTAACCGTGGTGGTCCACTTCGAGCAAGGCTTCATTGACAAGCCGATTGGCATACCATTCATCTTCCTCGGTACGTACCTCGGGCAGGTTGACCGCCTTCCGCACCAAACCACCGAAAACACCCGGCTGCGGCAAAGTCTGCCCGTCCATCTGTCCTATCCAAGCCGCCGGACGGTCGGCGGAAACGACTACCAAAGGCACCCGCCGGTAGAACGCCTCGCATACCGCCGGATGGAGGTTGAGCAAAGCCGAACCGGAAGTGCAACAGACCACCACGGGAGCCTGCACGTGCAACGCCAATCCGATGGCGAAGAAACCGGCACTGCGCTCGTCCGTCACCGAAAAGCATTCAAAACCGCCGCACGTGGCAAAAGCCTGTACCAACGGCACATTGCGGCTTCCGGGACACAACACCGCCCGGCGTACCCCATGCGCACGCAGCAAGGCCACAAGCTGCAACACGTTTTTCTTATCCGAATACATCAGTCCCTCCTTTCGAGATTACATATTTCATGGTCTGCAACTTACGTTCCGTCTCCATCCATTCTTCTTCGCACACGGAAGCCGGCAAGATCCCGCCCCCGGCATACAGGCGGATTTTTTCCGCCCCTTCGCCACATTGCATGCATCGCAAATTCACATACAAAGCCGTCTTCCCTTCCGGCTCCCACCGTCCGAAGAAACCGGCATAATAGCTGCGGTCATATCCTTCATGCGACAGGATGAAGCGGAAAGCATCTTCCTTGGGCAACCCGCATACGGCAGGCGTAGGGTGTAAAGCCTGCAAGATGTCCCCCAAGGCTTCGACCGAAGAGAGACGAAAACGAATATCGGTTTTCAAATGAGCCAGTTCTCCGGCCGTAGCCGTATAAGGCCCTTCCAAAGTGAACCGGACACCTCGTTCGCGCAAGCAACCGCCGATATATTCCGTCACGAAAGCTTGTTCGCGGATGTTCTTTTCCGACCACGGAGCTGTCAACTTCCCCTCTTGCAGGAATTGCGTACCGGCCAAAGCCACCGTACGATACTCCCCTTTGCCTCCGGCCAAAAGGATTTCGGGCGTAGCCCCCAACCAGAAACCGGTTTGCGGCGTATGGAACAAGTACACATAGGAATGTACATAACGGCGACAGGCCGCCGTGAAAGCCCGTGCCCATGAAAAGCCATGGGGAAAAGCATCCGTACAACCACGCGAAAGCACCAACTTCTGAAAATCTCCGGCACGAAGCGCACCGGAAAAAGCACGAAAAGCCTCACGATACTCCTTCGACGGCTGCTCCTCCAACCGTCCGCAAAAGGGCATCGGCGCAGGTGCCTCTACCTCATCGGAACATACAGCCCGGGATATACCGACCTCTATTTCTTCCTCCAAGGGAAGCAACCATAAAGGATGCCCCTCTCCGAACCGAAAAGGGGCAAATACAAAACCAGTCTTCCCGTCGTTGGACGGGAAGACTTCAAAAGATTGCAGGGAAGACCGTGCCGCCCGTATGCCGTGGCAAACCCTTTCCCCCGGTTCACGGTAGAACACGAAGGCTTCTCCCTCCTTAATCCATTCACCGATTACCTCTTCGTCATTCCGCATGCGGCTCATTTCCGTTTCATCACGCTATTCATCACCCGGATGGATGAGACCAACTTCTCTGTAGAGGTAAACACATCCACATTCCACACATGTGAAGAGCGCCCTTTATGCACAATCGTGGCCACAGCCCTCACCGTATCTCCCTCGTGAGCCGAAGAGATATGGTTGCCACTCACTTGCATTCCCACTACGAATTCATCGGGATTGCATATCACCATTGAGCCTAATCCGGCTACCGTCTCTGCCAAAGCCAGCGTAGCCCCGCCATGCAAGATGCCGAAAGGCTGGCGCGTGCGGTGGTCCACCGGCATGGTGGCTTCTATCCGCTCATGGGAAGCATACGTATATTGTATGCCCAAGTTCCCCATCAACGTAGTCTGCGCCTGCGCATTCAAGGCATCGAGCGGAATCTCGCTTTCACGCACTTCGGCCAGAAAAGCGTTTTCCACAGCCACAGCCACACCGTCTTCATTGTTGGAAAGGGTCACATAGTCGGCACAACGTTTCACCGAATCCGGGGCATTCCCCATGGCAATACCCAAATCAGCCAATTGCAACATGGTCACATCGGCCACGCCGTCACCGAACACCACAATCTCGTCCGTCTTGATGCCCTCCATTTCCATGATGACGCCCAACGTATTGGCTTTGTCCACCCGGCTGCCCACCACTTCCAGAAAATACGGTTCGGAACGGAACACATCCAAGACACCGTTCAAACGACGTTTCCAATGGTTCTCCAGCCCCACCAAAGCCTCCTCATCATCACTCACCAACATACATTTACAAGGCGGGTAATCTATCGCCGCAGAGAAAAACTCCTGATGTTCCACTTTCATACCGTTCAGAGCCGCCTCGGCTTGCACATGCGGATCATTCGGGTTATTCGTCACAACCGTATCTCCGTTATAAGTAAGGATCGAAAAACCGTTTTTCTCGGCTTTCTTCTCCAAATAAGTGATATGTTCCGGATTGATGCGGCGTTCAAATACCACTTCTCCGTTGGAAGCGTTAATCACCTGACCTCCGTTATAAGAGAGGATATACCCGTTATATGTACCCAATTCAAGTTTCTTGGCCAATGGCAGCAAACCGTAAGTGGGGCGTCCCGATGCCAACATGATACGCACGCCCATCTGCTGTACTTTGAGCAAAGTAGTCAGCGTCCGCTTACTAATCTCTTTCTCGTCGTTCAACAGTGTCCCGTCTACGTCGAGCACTAACATTTTGTACTTCATACTCCCACGTTTTTTATTCATGTACACAAATATAGTGAAAGCCTTTCAGAAAAGAGGACGGAAGAAGTAGTTTATCGCAAAGCTTCACGTTTTTTAGGGAACGACACCAATAAAAAAAACTGCCCCGCGCCTCATTTTCCGGCGCAGGACAGCCACTCCTAATAAATAGTCTTTAGCAAAACATTATTTAACTAATACCTTAACCGCCTTTTTCGTACCATCACTCATCAAGTCCTGACGGATGTAGATACCGCGCTGCTTCGGTCCATCCACACGTACACCGTTGATGGTGTACCATACGGAACTTACCACCGTAACCGCACCGTCGGCTGACACACCGTCAATGCCATCCACGAAACCATCCGGCCTGTTGGCATCGCCATCCCCGTAGTAGTAGAGACGGAAGTTATCGAAGCACGTCCAGTCATTCGTCAGCATATCCGTCTTGCGAACACCCAATACCGGCTCTTCACCTTCGCCCACGTAGAAATACGTGTCGCACTCATACTCTCCGTCTTCGAAAGCCAATGCAGCTCCTGCCGGTTGGTCCACAATGAAATGGTACAGCATGTCGGATTTCGGGAACAGGGAATCGGGCAAAGCCACATCACTGATGTCATACTTCAATTCACTGACGTGCTCAAAAATGGAAGGTAACTTCTCGCTCCAATTACCGTCACCGCATTTAACGAACAATTCCGCATTTTGGGCATCCGCGCTATCACGACGTGCCACGCCTGCATCGATAAATCCACCCGCACGGTAGAAACCGTTCATGACGACACGATAATATCCGGCAGGAGCATTATACAAAGGTTGATAAACTTCGCTACTGTCGCTGAAGATTTCATAGACTTTAGCATCCTTCACACCGGATCCCCCTTTCAATGACTCTACTAACCATCCATCAGCCGATGCGGCATCCACGATTTCCCCCTTGTTGTTCTCCGTCTTGGTCTGGAAACTCGGGTTGACAATCAATCCCGTGGCATCCACAGGTTCGTTCTTGTTAGCCGTGGTGAAGTCGATATGACCGCTTAGCATCTTGGAATAAGTTTTGTCCAGACGGACAGAATAATCGTTGATTTCGTCCAAAGTGGTGAATATGCCTTCCCCGTCTATCTTGTCGAAGATTTCAATAGTCAAGTCATACAGCTCATCATATCCTTCGGTGTTGGAATATTCTTCGTAACTGGCTTCACCGGTACCACTTAGCTTCTTGTCGTGGGCAGTAACCTTGTCCTCCAATGCAGTAGCAGCATCCATGGATTCCTGCCCAAACTTGATGGCAGCATTCAACGCTTCTGTCTGTTCCTTATAAACTTCCGGAGTCAACTCTCCCACGGCGGAGGCTGCCTCTATGGCCTTGTTCAAACCGTCCTTGGCCTCCTGAGTGGTCAAGACCTCCGAAGCCAGCATCCCATTGGCTTCACGCACCAAGGCATCCAAGGCCGTTTGGGCACCTTCCATATTGTCGGCACCGAGGTATTCCACTTGGAAATTGTCAAAGATTACCCAGGCTGCGCCCCAGGACACGCCGGACATCTTGACTCCCACGCGGAGCTTACCATCTTCACCCACGTAACAAGTCGTGGCATTCAGGTAATTCTCGCTATTCTGCTCGAAGATTTCCTGTGCGGAATTCTTTCCGTGGCATAGCCATTTCCCTGCCAAAGAAGCGTCGTCAGTCCAAGTCACTTCCTCACAGTTTTCAGCCACGTTCTCCTCCTGCGGACAAGCTGTAACATGGAGAAGAGGTTCGGAAGCATCGTTACCGAAAAGGTATCCCAAGATGTTGTTCGTTTCATCGCCTTCCTGTCCCCAACCTTCTTGCCAGCTATTTTTGTTCTGCGAACTCGGGGAATAGAACCCTTGCATGGTAATCTTATACGAACCTTGGGGCAGGTTACTGATTTCCTGATAGACCTCCCAATTCTGTCCGTTCCACACCTCAGAAACCCTCGTACCATCGTTCTTGAAATCCCCGTCACCGGTCTTTGTCCAACCATCATTGCTCCCCGCAAAATTGGGATTCACCATCAAGCCGGTCACATTGTCCGTAGTCCCGTCTGCCAAAGCTTTTACCACAGATTCCCGGAAAATCCTGTCGGCACGGGGTTGGATGCTGTCTAATTCCGTAACGTCAAATGTACCATTGTCATAACCGGCTTGTAAAACCTCGTCCAAATAAACCTCATAGTCTTCCAACCCAGCCTCTGCATAAGGTGTCTCATTATAAGCCTCGTTCAGCTCTTTGATTTTCTGGTTCAAGGTTTCGTAAGCCGCCACATTGTTGGCCAACGTATCCATCCGTGCAAGTAAAGAAGTTATGACACCGGTAAGTGTCCCATCATCCATACTCGTATTCTGGTAAGCTTCCTTGGCTGCAGCTATCATTTCTTCGTACTTCACCTTTTCCGATTCGCTGAAAGCCTTGTTGGCACCGGTATATTGGGCATACTGTGCTTCGGCACTCTCAATGTTCTGGTTCAGTATTTCGCGTATATTGACCTCACTGCTTCCACTCTTGCCCATATATTCCAACGTGAAGTTGTCCACGGCCGACCAGGTGGAATTGGCTCCCTGTACGACATATCCTATCGTGATGATACCCCCAATGACATCAACATCCACGGTGTAATGGTGCCACGTACCATAACCGCGCCCTTCATTGGCTGTTTCCGCAGGGTCTGTAGCTTCCACCTTTTTCTCCCCGGCTAAAGACTGGGCATACAGGAACAGCCCTTTCGGAGTGGGCGCGTCCTCCGTCGGCAGTTTGTTGGTCAGAATCCAAGCCCCCACACGGTATTTCCCATCCGGCAACCCTTCCACTTTCTGTTTGATGGACCAGTCCGGCATATTACTACCATTATTGGTGGCGCACTCATAAAAGTTTTCAAGGGCTAACCCTTCCGGTAAACTTCCCGCTCCATTCTCGAAACGGTCGCCCGTCTTACGTTGGTATTTGGCACCCGAACCTTGCGTGATGTCCCATCCGTCCGTGCTATTGGCAAAAGACGGTTCTTTCACGAATTTTTCTGTCACGTCCAACGGATTGTCTTCCGTGGCCACGGAATAACCATAGTCGATAATGTCCGCCTTCAAATCTTCTACGGCCTTTTCTATTTCCTCTACCTTAGCATCCGCCTTATCATACAAGGCAGCATAATCAGCATATTCCGTAAACCCGATGGCATCGGCAGCTTCCAACTGTACCTTCAACAGCTTCTTGGCTTGGAAGACCTCGTAAGCCTCCACGGACATGAATTTCCATTCATCCCCGGCATTCTCCTGCCCGGCCATACTCTTGTCAATCAACGGATCCACCTCGGTCTCGCCTTCACCCACCGCAATGTATGAATTAGCATACAGGCCACTTTGGGCTGCCACGCCATAAAGCTTATCCTCGTCAATCACCTTGATGCGGTACACACCGTTTTCCGGTACGATTTTCCACAGGATATGCCCCGTCTTGTTATGGTCCACGTAAATCTCGGCACCGCCCGTATTGACGAACAACTCATGGTACCCCCCGTTGGTCGGCGCATTCATCATGCTTAGGCGCCATCCCTTGCCCGCGAAATATTCCGCATCCGATTCCGGACGGTTAATCAATTCATAATCCTCTCCGTAGCTCAGGGTCACTTCCTGCCCTTGGTCGGCCACGACCAAACGCGTGTTAGAATTCCCCATGAACTTTTGGGTAGCCACATGATAAATGTAGTACACTCCGCCACCCGTTCCGTCGGTAGCCAAATTCGGCTCTACAAATTGCAACTCCGGGTCTTCCCATGCGGCCCATAAAGGTAAGGTGGATGATGTCGCACCACACAGTGCCATGATGGCAAGTAATCTGTTTTTCATCTCAATGAAATTTAAGTTAATTAATTGATATTCTCATGCTCTCCAGCCTTTCGGTCGGGAAAGTCGATGCTTATCCACTGGTAGAACCTCAAGACATTGCAAATGTAACGAGTAATCCTTTTCCTTTCATTGGACTATTTAAACTTAAATTAGGATTATATCAGCAAAAAGGTATTTTTCTCATATTTGTCAAGGAAAAGCACTCCATAAAATCAATCTGCGCCAAATGAAAAATCGTTTGCAGCAGATTGAAAAATCACTTGGCGCAGAACGATTTTTCGTTCTGCGCCAAGTGATTTTATCATTTCAACCTACTGATTTTATGCAAATTAAAACAAAACAACCCGAAGTCGGATTGTTAATCCTTTTTTAGACAAAAAGGATTCCTACAACATCTGGGCCCAATGCATCAGGCCTTCGTAGACGAAACTCATCACGCCCAACAGGCAGACACCCGCCGTGCAGAGCGCCAACGTGAGGCGCACGCCCGGATGGCTGCGCAAGGGAGCCACCACCGGAAGGCCGTCCGCCGTGAGGGGCTCGGAGATGTACATGGCCTTGACCACCAACAGGTAGTAGAAAAGGGAGACGATGGTGTTCACCAACGCGAGGAACACAACCAAATACCACCCTTGGGCAAAGGCCGCCGCGAAAATAAAGAACTTGGAGAAGAAACCTGTCTCTTATACACATCTGACGCTGCCGACGACTAGTCGA
>ENA-OYYG01000415-OYYG01000415.1-human-gut-metagenome-genome-assembly--contig:-NODE-415-length-20782-cov-7.269986_pt1 | contig 20782 bp, 14 predicted proteins | sample MGYA00244061_ERZ653444 | MGnify/ENA primary metagenome ERZ653444 (study PRJEB26926, sample SAMN06165059) | human gut metagenome | biome: ENVO:00009003; feature: ENVO:2100002; material: ENVO:00002003... | reverse complement strand
GCTTTAATATTCCTCTGATCACTTTCGAGGATGTTCCCGGCTTCCTGCCCGGAACAATACAGGAACACAACGGCATCATCCGCCACGGTGCGAAGATAGTTTATGCATACGCCGAAGCTACAGTGCCCAAGGTAACTTTAATTACCCGTAAAGCTTACGGAGGTGCCTACATTGTCATGTCCAGCAAACCGACGGGAGCCGATGTGAACCTGGCTTATCCACAGGCGGAAATAGCCGTTATGGGAGCTGCGGGAGCTGTAAATATCCTCTATCGGAAATCCACTCCTGAAGAAAAACAAGAAATAATCAAAGATTACGAAGATAAATTCTCTAACCCTTATTGTGCGGCAGAACGCGGCTTGATTGATGAAGTGATTATGCCCCGTGACACCCGCTATAAACTCATTCAGGCTTTGGAAATGTGTCACAACAAAAACCAAAGCAATCCGCCTAAAAAGCACGGCAATATGCCGTTGTAATTGTTCAATGTGTGTGTATCCCCGCAGAAGTGATTTTTCCGGGGATACTTTTACCAACCCACATGATGGGAAATTTTAAATATAAAATGATGACTTAGTTAAAAATAAATATATTTCTTAATACTATGGAACTTCTTAAAAACCTCTTTGAAGGATATCCCAATCTTTGGGGCGGAGGTGTAGCACACTCCGTACTCATTCTGTCACTAGTTATCGCCTTTGGAATTATGCTGGGTAAAATAAAAATATCCGGCATCTCACTTGGTGTCACATGGATTCTTTTTGTCGGTATCGTATTCGGCCATTTCAATCTGAATCTGAATGAACACCTGCTACATTTTCTAAAAGAATTCGGTCTTATTTTGTTCGTCTATTCCATTGGTTTGCAGGTGGGTCCCGGTTTCTTCTCAGCCTTTAAGAAAGGAGGATTTACGCTGAACATGTTGGCTATGGGGGCTATTTTTATCAGTGTAGTCATTACTATCATTTTACATTTTACTACCGGAACTCCCATAACCACCATGGTCGGCATTTTCTCTGGTGCTGTTACCAATACTCCCGGCCTTGGTGCCGCCCAACAGGCAAATAGTGATTTAAATGGCATAGATGCACCGGAGATTGCGATGGGATATGCTGTTGCCTATCCCTTGGGGGTGGTTGGTGCCATTCTCTCATTGCTTGCACTGAAATACATTCTTAATATCAAAACATCACAAGAAGAAGCCGATGCCGAAAAAGGATTGGGACATTTACAGGAACTGACCGTACGCCCCGTTACATTAGAGATAAAAAATGAAGCAATACATGGGAAGACCATTAAGGAAATACGTCCTTTGGTAAACCGCAACTTCGTCATTTCGCGCATACGCCATCATGACGGACAGCAGGAAGTGGAACTAGTAAATTCAGAAACGATATTACATATTGATGACAAGATTCTGGTTATCTCGAACCCTATTGACATTGAAGCGATTACAGTATTTTTTGGCAAACAGGTAGAAATGGAATGGGAACAGTTAAACAAGAAACTTATCTCACGCCGCATTTTGATAACAAAGCCTGAGTTAAATGGAAAAATGCTCTCACAACTTAAGATACGAAATAACTTCGGTGCGAGCATCACCCGTATCAACCGTTCAGGAGTAGACTTGGTAGCCTCCCCACATTTACAGTTGCAAATGGGCGACCGTGTAACTATAGTTGGTAGTGAACTTGCTGTCACTCATGCCGAAAAGGTTTTGGGAAACTCCATGAAGAGACTGAATCATCCCAATCTTATCCCCATTTTTTTCGGCATCGCATTAGGATGTATCTTGGGAAGTATTCCATTTATGTTTCCAGGTATTCCACAACCAGTAAAACTTGGTCTAGCAGGTGGACCGCTTATTGTATCCATTCTTATCAGTCGTTTCGGTCCTCAATATAAAATGATTACATACACCACGATGAGTGCTAACTTGATGATAAGAGAAATCGGGATTTCCTTATTCCTAGCTTGTGTAGGGTTGGGAGCCGGGAAAGATTTTATAGAGACAATTGTAAATGAAGGTGGATATATTTGGATTATGTATGGAGCTATTATTACGACCGTACCATTAATCATAACGGGGCTCATTGGGCGTTATGCCTGTAAATTAAACTATTATACCCTTATTGGTGTATTATCAGGAGCAAATACTAATCCGCCTGCCCTCGCCTATTCCAATGATCTGACTTCATGTGACGCTCCGGCCGTGGGATATGCCACCGTATATCCGCTTGCTATGTTCCTACGCGTACTTACGGCTCAATTATTGATACTCTCATTAGGTTAAACTTTAAAATTCTTTAAATATGTACCAACAAGAAACGATTACCAAAGAACTACATTTACAGTTAAGTGATGAAGATTTGGCACAGTTCGAACTTGATGCCAAAGAAACGGAACGCCTCGGACACATCGGCACCCACATGGATTGCTATATGGAAGCTCCCCGCTATAAAGAATATGTAACAGATGCCGTCGTGGTAGATTGTCGGAACGGACTACCAGCCGACGAATACTTTAATAACTTGGACATAGAAGGTAAAGCATTGGTTTTATATACCGGCAATATGGCAACCAACGACTATGCAACCAAAGACTTCTTTATGTTTGACATGAAGCTTAATTGGGACTCTCTGGCTGCATTACTTTATAACCATCCAAAGTTTATTCTTATTGACTCACATGGGTTAGGCATGTTTTCACAACACCGGTTATTCGATATGGAATGTGAGAAAAACGGTTGTTTTCTTATTATGTGCCTGATGCTTGAAGGAGAAGAAATATTGAATATAAAAAAATTAAAGATTGAAATTGACAAGGAAATGCCTTCCACTGGAAAGCCATGTCGTGTCTATGGATTCTAAAAAAAGAAAAACATAACTTCATTTAAATGGATAAGACAGCCGAAACTTTGATAGATGTCAGTGGATTTATTTCTGAATATTCCGCTCACATGATGGGATGTGGTGTACATACTTCACGAGTGATACGCAGTGCCAATCGCATTGGGGAATCATTCGGTTATATGGTAAAAATCAGTGTCATTCAGAAAAAGAAAAAACGAGATCGAAAAGCAAGTATATCAATTGGTTACTCATAACAATAGTAGCTGTGCTGCTTGGAAGCATGGTAGTAGAACTTGTCCAAAATGTTTAATACCATCCAACTTTTATAAATCATTTCTGATTTTTAAACTAACTCAATGCTGTAATAATTCCAATTTCCATTATCTTTGTTCCCGAATCGGTTCCGAATAGATGTCCTCTATCCGGATTAAAAGGGAATCGGGTGTAAATCCCGGACAGTCCCGCTGCTGTGAAACTCCGATAAAATTTCCGATATGTACCTATTGCCACTGCCTGACTCCACATAACGAGAACGCGGGAAGGCATCGGAAATGAGGAGCCAGTCAGAAGACCTGCCATTCATCAAAGGCCGTTTCTACTCGTGGGGTTAGGGAAGCGGTACGAAAAGATACAATAATTCATACCAACAGCATCTCATGCAAATAATTAAAAGGAATGGGACAACAGAATCCTACGACAGGGAAAAAATAGCCGTTGCCATACGGAAAAGTTTTATCAGTACCCAAAAAGAAATAACAGATGAAGCTGTCTACACCATAGTAGATGAAGTGGAACAATTTCTGCATCAAAACGAAGCAAATCGTAGTGTAGAACGCATTCAGGACGAAGTGGAACGTAGCTTGATGGAACATGGCTTTTACGCAGAAGCCCAAAACTATATACTTTACCGTTGGCAGCGCACAGAAAGAAGAAAAGTCCTCAGTCAAATCATTACCGGAACCGGTGATGATACTATAGCAAATATACTGAAAGAGATACAAAAAGACTTCTCCGGGAAGGAATATAGTCTAACCTTTCTCGCAGAGAAATTCACAAGTTTCTGTAAACCGGATATGACATCCGGGGAACGGTTGGCGGCACTTGTCAAAGCGGCTGTAGAACTGACAACACAAGAAACTCCCGACTGGGAATTCATTGCAGCGCGTCTGCTGAATTTCCGATTGACAAAGAAACTGACCGAACAGGCGGAAGCTGCCGGCATCTTTTCATTTTATGATAAATTACGCTACCTCACCGACGAGGGCTTGTATGGTAATTATATCTTGGCCTCCTATACTCCACAGGAGATAGAAACGGCAGCCGGCTTCATGTGTCCCGAACGTGACAAGCTTTTCAATTATTCAGGACTGGATCTGCTTGCCAAACGTTATCTGATCCGTACCCGTTCACACGAACCTATAGAGTCTGTGCAGGAAATGTATTTAGGGATTGCCCTTCATCTCGCTATGCCCGAAAAACAGAACAGACTGCAATGGGTAAAAAAGTTCTATGATATATTAAGTCGTCTGGAAGTCACAATGGCCACTCCTACCCTGGCAAATGCCCGAAAACCTTATCACCAATTATCCAGTTGCTTCATTGATACAGTGCCCGATAGTCTGGAAGGCATTTACCGCAGCTTAGACAATTTTGCGATGGTAAGCAAATTTGGAGGAGGAATGGGAATGTACTTTGGCAAAGTTCGTGCCGCAGGTGGAAACATACGCGGATTCAAAGGTGTGGCCGGAGGTGTAATCCGATGGATGAAACTGGTGAATGACACTGCTGTAGCCGTTGACCAGTTAGGTATGCGTCAGGGAGCCGTAGCCGTCTATCTGGATGTATGGCACAAAGACTTGCCTGAGTTTCTGCAACTCCGGACCAATAATGGAGATGACCGGATGAAAGCGCACGACATCTTCCCCGCCGTATGCTATCCGGACTTATTCTGGCGTATGGCGAAACGGGATTTAAACCAGCAATGGCATTTATTCTGCCCCAATGAAATAATGACCGTCAAAGGATACTGTCTGGAAGACTACTACGGAGAGGAATGGGAACAAAGATACATGGATTGCGTAAATGACTCCCGACTCTCCAAGCGCAGCATGGGCATCAAAGATATCGTCAGACTGATACTGCGTTCGGCTGTAGAAACAGGTACTCCCTTTACATTCAATCGTGACACCGTGAACCGTGCCAATCCCAATGCGCACCGGGGAATCATTTATTGCTCCAATCTTTGCACGGAAATAGCACAAAACATGTCCTCCATTGAAACAGTCTCTACAGAGATATGTACGGAAGATGGTGATACAGTGGTAGTCAAAACAATCCGGCCCGGAGACTTTGTGGTATGTAATCTTGCCAGCCTTTCATTAGGACATTTGCCCTTGGAGGATGAAAAACAAATGAAAGAAAAGGTGGCAACTGTAGTACGGGCATTGGATAATGTGATTGAACTGAACTTTTATCCGATTCCTTTCGCTCAGATTACTAATCATCGCTACCGCAGTATCGGCTTGGGAGCCAGCGGCTATCATCATGCTCTTGCTGTTCGCGGCATTCGTTGGGAAAGCGAGGAACATCTCAGTTTTATGGATAAAGTTTTCGAACGTATCAACTATGCTGCCATAGCAGCAAGTAGCGAACTGGCAAAAGAAAAAGGGGCCTATCATTATTTTGAAGGCAGCGACTGGCAGACCGGAGCTTATTTTATAAAACGGGGTTACAATTCGCCAGAATGGAAAGCATTGGCTGTAAAGGTTTCCACACAAGGAATGAGAAACGCCTATCTTCTTGCCATTGCCCCCACCAGCAGCACCAGTATCATTGCCGGAACCACTGCCGGAACAGATCCGGTAATGAAACGTTTCTTCTTGGAAGAAAAGAAAGGAGCCATGCTGCCACGTGTTGCACCGGCATTGTCCGATAAGACCTATTGGATATATAAAAGTGCTTATCTGACAGATCAGACATGGAGTATCCGTGCCGCAGGGATCCGGCAGTTACATATAGACCAGGCGCAAAGTCTGAATCTATACATTACCAATGAATTTACCCTGAGACAAGTATTAAACCTGTATTTGCTGGCATGGGAATGTGGCGTAAAAACAGTATATTATGTCCGCAGCAAATCATTGGAAGTAGAAGAATGTGAAAGCTGTGCTTCCTGATCTTTTCGTAAACACTCCAGTACTGAATTGTCATGCTAAAACATTTCTTGTAGGGGCACCATGCTTGCGCCCCTACAAGAAATGGATAACAAATTTATTTTTAATATACAGCCTTGAGTTAGCAGTAAAACAAGAAGACAGAATATAAAACAACAATAAATCATGAATACAATAAAATTAAAAAAGAATGCCCTTTTCAATCCTGAGGGAGATACCGACCTCCGTCACAGAAGAATGATTGGAGGAAACACCACCAATTTGAATGATTTCAATAATATGCGCTACAAATGGGTTAGTGACTGGTATCGTCAGGCTATGAATAATTTTTGGATTCCCGAAGAAATCAATCTCACCCAAGACACCAAGGATTATCCTCACCTGGACCAGACAGAACGCACCGCCTATGATAAAATCCTGAGTTTTTTAGTGTTCCTTGATTCTTTACAAAGCAATAATCTGCCCACCATCAGCGAATACATCACAGCCAATGAAGTTAATCTATGCCTCCATATCCAAACCTTTCAGGAATGTGTACACAGCCAAAGCTACAGTTACATGCTGGATTCTATCTGTAGCCCCGAAAAGCGTAACGAGATCCTTTACCAATGGAAGACAGACGGACACCTGCTGAAAAGAAATACCTTTATAGGCAATTGCTATAACGAATTCCAGGAAAGTCAGGATGGATTCACATTGATGAAAACCCTTATCGCCAACTATATATTGGAAGGAATCTATTTCTATAGCGGATTCATGTTTTTCTATAACTTGAGCCGTAATGGAAAAATGTCAGGTTCCGCACAAGAAATCCGATATATCAATCGAGATGAAAACACGCATCTGTGGTTATTCCGCAACATTATTCTGGAATTAAAGAAAGAGGAACCGGATTTATTCACTCCCGATAAAGTAAAAATATATGAATACATGATGCGTGAGGGGGTCAAGCAGGAAATAGAATGGGGACAATATGTAATAGGAGACAATATACAGGGACTCAACCGGAAAATGATAGAAGATTATATTCAATATTTAGGCAATCTCCGTTGGAGTAGTTTAGGTTTTAGCCCTCTGTACGAAGAAAACCATAAAGAGCCGGAAAGCATGCACTGGGTATCTCAATATTCCAATGCCAATATGGTAAAGACTGATTTTTTTGAAGCAAAGAGTACGGCTTATGCCAAAAGCACAGCTTTGGAAGATGACTTATAACCCATTTACAAAATAATTTTGCTCCGCATCTTAAACCGTTAAGATACGGAGCAATAAATGACCTGACAGAAACATTTCCATTAAAGACTATCAATAAACAGCTGTCGCCACCTCTTTCACATTATCCACCGCACCCACTGTATAAAAATGTATCCCCGGAACCCCATATGCTATCAGCTCCCGGCATTGATTGATACACCACTCTATGCCTAATGCACGCGCTTCTTTATCATCCTTGCATTTCATTGCTTCCACAACCAGTTCCTGTGGTAAATCCACATTGAATGTTTTAGGAATAACACTGAGTTGTGATAGCTTGGAAAAAGGTTTGATGCCCGGTACGATAGGAACATTAATCCCCTCTTTTCTTGCACGCTCCACGAAGTCAACGTATTTTCGGTTATCATAAAACATTTGTGTCACTACATAATCGGCTCCGGCTTCCACTTTCTTTTTTAACCAATATAAATCTTGTTCCATGTTGGGAGATTCCTCATGCTTCTCCGGATAGCCTGCCACCCCATAACGAAAAGGAGTTAAAGGAGCCTGAATCGGCGTTCCATCAATAAATTTGCCTTCATTAAAAGCATTGATCTGCTCTTCCAACTCCAAAGCATGGGCATAACCATCTTTCTCGGGAACAAAAGAAGATTCATCTTTTGCCTTGTCACCCCGGAGTACCAACAGATTAGTAATACCTAAGAATTGCAAATCAAGCAATATATATTCCGTATCTTCACGCGAGAAACCACTGCACAAAATATGCGGTACAACAGTAATATCATATTTATTATGTATAGCCGCAGCCACCGCTACCGTACCCGGACGCCGCCGATAACGATTACGTTCATATAAGCCACCCCCCAACTCGCGATACACATATTCGCTGCGATGAGTGGTAATATTGACATAAAGAGGATCAAACTCCCGTAATGTATCTATTGTAGCATATAGTTTTTCAATTCCAGTACCTTTCAACGGTGGAAGAACCTCGAAAGAAAATGCTGTTTTCCTTTCCTTATTTATCAACTCAGCAATACCCATCTTTTTTGACCTTTTTACTTATTAATTCCGATAAATCCATATAACAGACAGCTATATAGAAGATTTATCTTTATATTAATCACATTTCAGATTTATTTCTTCACAAAGATAGGAATAGCAGATTTTACATCCAATAAAGCATTTTATTTTAGATAATTATTCTAAATAAAGAGTATCAAAAGAATTATTATCTAAAATAACCTGTTCGAAAGTCCTATAACAGGTTATTTATTCTATGACGCAAATTGCCGGGAGAGGGCGGACAGCGCTCCTCTCCCGGCAATAATATATACAAATTAAAAACTCAATTTCACTCCGGCAAAGTAAGAACGCGGCATACCCGGTCCATAAATGTAACCGGAATCACGTTTTGCCCCCCGGTCAAAGTCACTTTGATACGCATTAAAGATATTATGTACTCCAGCATTGACCTGCATGGTTATGCCTTTATACAAATTGAAATCATAACCGGCTTTCAGATTCAATTCAAAGAAATCAGGTGTATTCACAGCAATGTCCTTATCAATAAAACCTGCTTTATGTTCTACCATCATACTACCGGTATAAGTACCGGATAATGCAATAGTCATCGGTACGAAAGGGTTGTATGACAAAGTGAAATATCCATAAGTATTCGGAGTACGGAACATTTTTTTCTCCATCGGAACCGTTTCATCATCACTCCATGCACGTGCCTGCTTGTATTCGGCCTTCTGCATGGTAACGCCGGCCTGCAATTGAAGTAAGGAACGGTAAGCAATCTTTCCTTCCAAAGTCAAACCATATACCTTAGCTCCTTTCTCGTTATACCGTTCATTGATAATAATACCGTCACGCTCTCCTTTCTGACGTAAGGCAAATACGTCTGAAAGCGAAGTATAAAAACCTTCTATAAGCAAGTTTCCCTGAAAATCTCCCCAACGATGATACAAATCTCCCGATATACTCAGACTTTGTGATTTTTCTTCTGTCAAGTCTTTTGCCAGTTCAATCATAGACACAGTTCCACCTACATTTTCTATATGCAAATCTTCATCAAAGGCCTGAGGTGCACGGAATCCGAAAGAATAGCTGGCACGCAGGTTCATATTTTCGGTCGGATTGTAACGAAGATTAGCACGCGGACTGAAGATTACATGATCCACCATATTATGTTTATCCAAACGCCCTCCAAGTAAAAAGCTCCACTGCTTGTTCTTCCATTCATTCTGGAAAAATGCACTGGCTATACGGACTTCTTGTTTGGTATAACGGTTATACCCCCACATATCATCCGTCAAGTTATCCTGATTATATTCCAGTCCTCCGGTAAAATCGGCAGGCATAAAGAAACATTTATCAAAACTATAGATATACTGCGATCCTGTGACCCAGGTAAAATCCGTGGTCGCGCCATACGCATTCACATCTTGTCCTCCACCATAATAACTGTCGCGTCCTGTATGCTGTGCAGAAGCATATACACTCAGCCGCTGTTTCTCATCCGGAGAGAAATAATCAAATTTTGCTCCCCCGCTATTGATAGTATGCTGCAATTGTTCGGCTATATCCGCTTCATGGGGAGGTCGGTTCAGTTTATTCCCGCCACGACGGAACTCACTGAGATGATGATATTCAAAAGTCAGTTTTGAATATGTACTTGTTTTGATAAAAGAACGAAAACCGACTGTCTGATTTTTCAGTTTTGGCAATTCGGTGTAGCCATCGCCATCATTGTCATAACCGCTTCTTTCTCTGTTCTGTCCAAAAATATACAATCCTGCCTTATGATTATCAGTCACTAACGAAGCATTCAGTGTCGTATTATTATCCCAAGAAGAAGTACCGCCTATGCCTGTCAGAGTATGTGTCAACTGCCCTGAGTTCCGTACAGGCTCCTTGGTGATTATATTAATGGTTCCCGCAATGGCTGAAGAACCGAACAAAGCCGAACCTCCTCCGCGCATCACCTCTACACGCTCAATCATATTGGCAGGTATCTGTTCCAATCCATATACACCGGCCAAGGCACTGAATATAGGACGCGAGTCAATCAATATCTGCGTATAAGGGCCATCCAACCCATTGATACGTACTTGCTGGAAACCACAGTTCTGACAATTATTCTCGACCCGCACTCCGGGCTGAAAATTCAGTCCTTGCGACAATGTGGAGGAATTAGTGTTCTCAAACACTTTCACATCCATCACATTAACCAACGTAGGTGCCATGCGGCGGGTGGTCTCACTACGATTGGCAGACACCACCACTCCGTCCAATGCTATCAAATCCTCTTCTATCTCGAAGTTCTCCTCCAAAGTTTTCCCTTTTCTTAAAGTTACTTTCCGGCTGACCGTCTTGTAACCGACAGCACTTACCTCCATGGTAAATTCTCCTTCAGGCAGATTTTTAAGAAAATAGTGTCCACTGGCGTCAGTCATAGTCCCTATGGTAGTTCCTTTCAGCGATACGCTGATAAAAGAAAGATGCTCTTCCGTATTCTTATCCAATACATGACCTATGATATTGGCATCGGACTTATTCAATTCATTGGCGTGCACAGCCGATGATGAGAGTAGAAAACACACTGCTCCCATCAAGAAAAATATATATTTCTTCATGTGTTGTTATTCTGTTTATTAATAAATAAAAGGATAGCAGTCAGAAGAATGAATCCGCGAACAGATAATGTAACGGAAAATCACTCCACCAACATAAAAATATACTATTTAACAAACAGCGGGAGGCGCGCGCAAATAAATGCCACAACCGGTTCGTATCAGTTTGATGCGTTCTACAGCCGGCACAGCCAGCAAACACAGCAATACCCAAAAGACCGTTGTGGAAGACGGAGTGAACAAACTACCGGAAGCAGCAAAAGAAGAAAGGAAAAAGATAGTTTCCAATTCCACTTCTGTATGTTGATGCTCCCCTTTAAACGGATGCGAGTGTACGATAATCACCCCATTTACCACATGCGAGTGAGTAAAAAGGGTAATACCTCCCAAATAGGCAATAAATATCAGTGGAAGGAAAAGCTTTAGAATATGAATCAAATGCTTCTTCATCGTAACGGGGGCAAAGATAGAACTATTTCCAATAGCAGTCAATACCTATTAATAGTAGTTATGGATTTAAAACCGGAAACAAGCCTCTCATCCTGCCAAAGAAAATGCCCATTCGTCCTTAGTTGTCCCTTCCTTATATATTAAGAAGCCTATAAATCAGTATCAAACATCACAAAATGTTTCTTTTATTTTCAGAATCCCAAAAGATTTTAAAATAAAACCCTACCTTTGCATCAGATTTGGTGATGTAAGTACTTTCCGTATTTGCATAAAAGGGAATTCGGTCATAGAATCCGAAGCAGTGCCCGCTACTGTGAAACCCGTCAATGAAAAGCAACTCTCGCCATGCCACTGTTTCCTTTGTAAGAAATGGGAAGGCGCTTTTCAGGGTGAAGCCAGGAAACCTGCCAGGTCTGAACATAGATAATTCACGCTTTCCCGGGGCCAGGAAAGCTAATTATTAATTCTTAAATTATTTCGATGAAAAAGAAATGTTTACTGACAGCCTTATTCGGCTGCATGGTGGTGTGTGCATCCGCCCAGATATCGTTAAGTGGAAAAGTAGTGGATGCCCGTACAGGAAAGCCGGTGGAAGGCGCTAACGTACGTTTGGAACAAACTACAATAGGATGTGCTACCAATCCTAAAGGAGAATTTTTGTTGAAAGACATCAAAGAGGGAACGTATACCCTGCGTACCAGTTGCCTGAATTATGCTCCTGTCACTCAGAAAGTCAGTCAAAGTCAAAAAGAAATGGTGATAAGGCTGAAAAGTACCACTTTCAACATGGATCAGGTAGTGGTAACCGGAACCGGAACTCACCACAAGCTGAAAGACAGCCCTGTACCCGTAGAGGTCATTTCCCAACGTGATCTGCAAAATGCCAATCCATCCAGTTTCCAGGATGCCTTGGTGAAACTGGTTCCCTCTATCTCGGTGCAAACCACCGCTATGGGAACAACCCTATACGTAAACGGACTGCCTGATAAATACCTCCTCGTATTAATTAACGGTAAAAAAGTAGCCGGAGATATTTCGGGATCTATAGATTACGACCGGATCAATATGGATGCCGTAAAACGTATTGAAGTATTGAAAGGAGCATCTTCCGCCCTTTATGGCAGTGACGCCATCGCAGGAGTAATCAATATCATTACCGATGATCCTAAATCTGCATTGAATGTATCTTCCAATACCCGTGTAAGTTCTCACGGACGAATTTCAGAATCAGTCAACGCAGACGCCAATGATGGAAAATTATCCGCACACTTGAACTATAATTACCGCACTTCGGACGGATGGCAACTGAATCCGTATGAGGAAAGCAAGGGAGAACTGGTGGAAACCACAAAGAAACCGGTCTATAAGAATCATTCGCATAATGTGAGCCAAACCTTGAGCTACGCAGCCACAGAGCGTTTAAGCCTTCATTTGAACGGTAATCTTTTTATCAGCGAGAACGACCGTACCGGAGCCTACGATTACAACAACCAGCATCAATCCTATACAGTGGGTGGAACAGCCAAATATCTGTTGGCTAAGCGGGCTTCATATATAGAAGGGAATATAAGCACCACCAATTTCCGTTCTTTTTATGACTATATAAATGATGCAAAAACGCATAAAACCGGTGACGAAGTCCTCAGTAAAGACCAGACTTACACCAATGCCAATCTAAAAGGTGTATTCAAAACCCACGAGAACAATACACTTTTTACCGGACTGGACTATGTATTCGAAGGCTTGGAGCCGACTGAAACCAGCAAGATGCTGAATAATGAATACCAAAGTGTTTATACACTGGCAGCATACGTACAGGACGAAGTAAAACTACTGGATGCAATCAGCATAGTGGCAGGTATACGGTATGCCTATAATGAAAAGTTTAAAAGCCAGTTCACGCCCAAACTATCCTTGATGTACCAATATTCAGGACTGAATGTACGTGCATCCTACGCTGCCGGATTCCGTTCACCTACCTTGCAACAAATGTATGCCGTTTCTGAAAGCCGTGGACAAATCACGGTCGGAGACCCTGACCTGGACCCGGAAAAGAGCAATTTCTATAATTTGAATATAGAATACAATCATCGTTTGTTCTCCATTGCCGCGTCCATTTATCAGAATGACCTGAAAGACAAGATTGAAGCGGAAGATATAGGAACAACGCCCGAAGATATTGAAAACGGCATCACTCGCAGACGCCAGTACCGCAATATAGAAAAGGCACGTGTGAAAGGCTTTGACATAGGTTTTTCAGTCCGTCCCTTCACAGGCTTCATGTTCGGAGCAAACTATATTTACACGGACGGGCGCAACCGTACGGAAGACATCCGTTTGGAAAGAACAGTACGTCACTCGGGTAATTTCAATGCCAGTTGGCGAAAAACATGGAATGATTATACATTCAATATTGCAATCAACGGACGCTATCAAGGTACACGCTGGTCTAAAACTTACGGCAACGCCCCCGCCCACCAGCTTTGGGATATCAACACACGCCATTCATTCAATTTAAAATCTGTTGCTCTGGAACCCGCCGTCGGAGTTGAAAACATTTTCAATTACACAGATGACCGTCCTTATAACAGTAATTATGCAACTCTGACACCGGGACGCTCTTTCTATGTCAGTCTGCTGGTTCGTTTCAAGCAATAAAACTATTTTTAGCATGACCTCTAAAACCAGACTTGTCTATCTGCTCATAACAACTTTCTGCCTGGCAGGTTGCGGCTATAAAAGCCGCAACCCGGTGAGTGAAAACGGGCTACCTTCCGCAGATACCATACAAACAGCCCTGGCCCCCCGTTATGCCAAAGGCTTCAAGATAACTGTTCGTCCGGATGGAGTAAAGCTTCTGTCCATCTCGGAGCCGAACAATAACCATGCAATACCCGAACTTTTCGCCTTAGTTCCTAAAGGAACAAAAGCCGAGATACCCGATGGCTATACCGTTATTCCGACTCCGACAGACAGAGTGATCTGCATGACCACGCCTCAACTGGCAGGTTTTACCGGTCTGAACGCTTATGACAAAGTGGTAGCGACAAGTACCACCCGCCGGATGCAGAATAAGGAATGGCTTGCCCGATTAAAAGACGGACGGGTGAAAAAGATAGGAATGGAAGGAAACTTTGATACGGAAATCATCATTGCATCCCAACCCGATATCATTTTCGTATCTCCCAACCGCCGGGGAGGGTATGAAGTGATGAAAGAGCTGAACATCCCTCTGGTCCCCTATTGGGCTTTCAAGGAAACATCACCATTGGGGCTGTCCGAATGGATCAAGGTAGCAGGTATGTTTATCGGTAAAGAGGAAGAGGCATGCCAATTATTTGCACAAATGGAACAACGCTATAACCTGTTGAAAGCCAAAGTTTCCAATGTAAAACAGCGTCCCAGTGTATTCAGTGGAGAAATGAGAAGAGATACCTGGTATGTACCCGGAGGACAAAGTTTCTATGCCCGCTTGTTCGCCGACGCAGGGGCCGATTACTTTATGAAGGATAATAGTGAAACAGGAGGTGTACTCATGGATTTTGAAACCGTATACGCCAAAGGATATAATGCCGGCTACTGGAGAGTGATGAATGGTTATAAAGGAGAATTCTCTTATGAAGCATTAAAAGCTTCCAATCCACAATATGCTGATTTCCGGGCTTTTAAAGAAAAGAAGGTTATTTATTGCAATCTGGAATGGATACCTTTGTATGAGAATCTTCCCCTCTCACCCGATGTTCTTCTGAGTGACATGATAAAAGCTTTTCACCCGGAACTACTTCCCGATTATCATCCTGTGTTTTATTCGCTTCTGGAAAAAGAATAAGTATTCCAGTTCTCATGCTTATGGTAACAAACAGTTTTAATCCGGCTTATCTATTTCACTATTACAAAAATGGCTGAAGTCTCGGACTTCAGCCATTCCGTAAAAGGTTATTCCAATATACCGGCAATATCCTCCGCCATCTGCTTGTCAGTCAACCGGTTGGCTTTCATCAGCTCATCCAGATTATAGCGGTCTGCAAATTCTTTACGAAGTCCGTAATTCAGCACCCGCATTTCAGAATTACCATAATAACGCGCTATCTTCTCGCCGAATCCTCCATCCAGCACCCCGTCTTCCAACGTTACGACAATACGATGCCCCACTTTCAACTCTTCCAGCATCGGTTCGTCAAGCCCTGTTATGTAACGGGGATTAATCAAAGTAGCCTCAACACCCGACTCTTCCCGAAGCTTATTCTTCAAAGCCTGTCCCAAATCATAGAAAGAACCCAATGCAAGAATAGCGACAGTTTCTCCCCTGGCTGTCATTTTGTAGCGGTTTAACTCGCTATAATCCGTGTCAAACTCTTCCTTACGATGCACCACTGCCACTCCCGGCACACGGATGGCAACGGGATATTCCGTCTGGCGGACAGCCCATTCCAACATAGCAAAATACTCTTCGGAACACGTAGGAGCCAGATAAACCATATTCGGGATATTGCTGATAAGCGGAATATCGAAGAAACCCAGATGAGTCACATCGTTCATTCCGGCTACTGTCCCCATAAACACAGTGATCACCGCCGGATTTCCATTGATACACAAATCCTGAGACAACTGGTCATAGCAACGCTGGATAAAAGTACTGTAAACCCCGTACACCGGACGTCCGCCACCGGCAGCGATACCCGATGCCAATGCCACGGCATGTTCCTCGGCAATACCTACATCCACAAACTGACGCCCTGCCTGTTTCCGGCGTTCAGGAGTAAAACCTATCACAGTAGGAGTACCCGAACTGATGGCAACAACCGTGTGGTCCTCCTTCATCTTCTCCAACAAAAACTTCCCGGTCAGGCTATGGTAATCCTCCATACCGCTGCAATCCACCTTCGGCTTACCCGTTTCCAGATCGAAAGGCATCTCCCAATGAAATTCCTCCCGGTCGGCTTCTGCCGGAGCGTATCCCTTTCCTTTCTGTGTGTGAATATGAACCACTGTGGGACGTGATGTATCTTTCACCTTGGCAAAAGCCGCAACCAAAGACGGAATATCATTCCCCTCTCCCACATAAAGATAATCCAACCCTAGAGAACGGAAGAAATTACAGGACGACCGTCCCTCCGTGTCGCGCAGTTCTTTCAGGTTCTGATAGAGCCCGCCGTGGTTTTCGGCAATGGACATTTCATTATCATTAACCACTATAATAAGGTTGGTTCCCATTTCTCCCGCATTGCTCAGACCTTCATAAGCTTCTCCGCCGCTGAGCGAGCCATCTCCTATCACGGCTATGATATTCTCGTGTCCGCCTTTCAGATCTCTGGCTTTGGCAAGACCGCAAGCCAGACTGACAGAGGTGGAAGTATGGCCGATAGTGAAAAAATCGTGCCCGCTTTCCCGGGGATTGGTGTATCCGGACACCACATCATAATCCTCCGGATTCAGGAAAGCACCCTTACGCCCGGTCAGCATCTTATGTGTATAACTTTGATGGGATACATCATATACCATCTTATCCGTCGGTGAATTGAATACATAGTGCAATGCTATTGTAGCCTCCACCATTCCCAGATTAGGTCCCACATGTCCTCCGTGAGCACTTAACTTGGTCAATAATGCATTGCGGATTTCACCTGCCAACTGTCTTAACTGTTCCGCAGAAAACTGTTTTATGTCTTGCGGAGAATTTACTTGTTCAATATACATCGTTCTACCTGTTTAAATGATTTCATCTGTTGTCTTGCTTCATTCCGATGCGGACAAAGCCGCTTTCATTTCACAATGCAAAGATAAGCCAGACCCCATTCATTCTTTGTAGATAAATTACAGATAGAATTACCATTTTTACAGAAGGGAACTGTATCACAAAAACATGGTACTGCAACCCGGTTATCAATTCTGCGAGAGCCGGTAACCACTGGGGGCGACACCTGTTATTTTCTTGAAAAGCACACTGAAGCACTGCACATTAGGATAGCCTAACTTCCGTGCCACAGCAGCAGGCGTATGACCGTCCTGCAACAACATGTGCCTGGCTATATCCAGCCGCTTCAGTTGCAAATATTCCTCCAAAGTCTTGCCGGTTTCAAACTTCAGCAGATCATCGAAGTAAGCGACAGACAAATCAAGCTCTCCCGCCATATAGCCGGATGTGGGCAACTTGCCGCCTTGCAACCTTCCGGATGCGATATATTCCACAAACAAACGTTTCATGTTTTCCAAAAGAGCCTTGTTCTTATTCTCACGGGTAATAAACTGGCGTTCGTAATACCGGGTGCAATAATCCAACAGAAGTTCTATATGCCGGGAAAGAATAATACTGCTATGAGTATCAATGGGATGATGCAACTCATCCTCTATATTCGAGAGGCAACACGTCACTTTCTCTGTCTCACGCCGCGAAAGATGCAGCGCTTCTTCCTTGCGATAATGGAAAAAGGTATAATTTTTAATATGATTCTTCAGTGAGGTGCGGAACAACAGGTCAGGATGAAATGCCAAAAGATATCCTTTATCCGGCAACGTATTCTCCTTACTCATACGAAAGATCTCGCCGGGAGTGAGAAACACCATGGTAGCATTGGAGTAATCATAGTATTTCCGTCCGCAGCAGCAACAACCGCCCGGACAATCCTCAATCAGCAAGACAGCATAGAATTCAAACTTCACCGCATCCTCTTCCAATGAAGGATTCTCCAGATTGATGATGCCCACCTGCGGATGCAATGTCTTGCAACCCAGACAGCGGTTACATTCATATACAGTCCTCAAGTCCAACATAGTCTCTTGCATTGCTTGTTACGACAGAATACTATAAAAGAAGGTTTTGTGCCCGATATTCATTCGGTGTACAGCCCACACGCTTCTTGAACAACCGGCAGAAATGCTGCGGATATTGAAATCCCAGTGAATAGGCTACCCTGCTGACGGTTTCTCTCCTGTCGGACATCCGTTCCTTTGCCAGTTCTATCACTTTTTCCTGAATATATTCCTGTGGAGTCTTGCCGGTTTCCTTCTTGAACATATCCCCGAAGTAGTTGGATGAAAGGCACAGTTTGTCAGCAAAGTATTTCACGGTAGGCAATCCGTCACGCTCGGCAAGTTCGCCCTCAAAATAATCGTCAAGCAACCCTTCAAAGCGTGTCAACACATCACGGTTCGAATGACTGCGGGTGGCGAACTGACGTTCATAAAAACGCATACAGTAATTAAGAAGCAGTTCTATATAGTTTACCAGCAAGGTCTTACTATGCTTGTCCACTCCCCGTTCCAGTTCCATACGGATAATCTTCAGGCAATCTGTCATAATATTGCGCTCATCTTCCGAAAGGTGCAGCGCCTCGCTCACTTCATACGAAAAGAAGGTATATTTCTTTATTGTTTTTCCAAGCGTGGTCCCCCGTAACAAATCCGGATGAAAAAGAATGCCAAGCACATTCAACTGCACACGGTCGGTGGTCAATGTGGTTTCCGTTGTTTGTCCCGGAGCAAAACATACCACGGTTCCCTCCTGATAGTCATAACTCCGACGCCCGTATTTGATATCACAAGCTTTCTCCAATTTCAGATAAAGTGCATAAACGCCATAGTTCCAGTGCACATAGTCCATCTGCCGGGTAGCCTTGTTCAAATCAATGACACTGACCAACGGATTCAGTGTTTCAAGTCCGTATAGACTGTTATATTGGTCCACACTGTCTAAATTTAATATCTTATCCATCATTCTAACTTGTTTAATGTCTGCTAAAATACAGCTTTTTCAGTTATTTGAAATATTCCGGTCACAAAAATAAGAAGTTATCCGGACAAGGTTATAACCCCAATTACGGATTATCTTACCTTAGTTACCGAATCTTATCCCATCCGGGAATAAAAAGAAGAGCCGGAATGTTCCTGCCGGGCTACCCACTCCATATATATGGCAGCACATTCATACACTTGTTGAGCTAAAAGGGCATTGCTTTTTCGATGACGATGTGGCAGGAACAAATTGATGCTAATCATCAATCAAAAAAATGTATCCGATTGGTTCAGGGAGCTGTTTAGCAAACTCTATCAAAGGATACAACTGAAAGAGGTGCAGAAAAGGAGCAAAGGTTTTAGCCTGTAAAGAAAGGTATTTTGCTGAAATACAGTAAAAAGTGCAATTCACAATGAATGATATACTGTACCTTTTGCTATATTTGCATATAATCCATTTAATATTAAAAGAATGAATGCGGATTTTGATTATTTAGAAATAAACCGGGGAACAACAGGGTAGATATCCATCTGAAATCTGACTTTTAAATATAGGATAAAACATTAAAGTAATCATATTCCGATGGTCTATTCCATAATAGCTACAAAATAAGAAAGACTGAAAAGAATTTACCATAAATATAATAGATATGAAAACAGACTTTACAATCAGGGAAGCTCAACAGACGGATACTATTGCGCTAAAAGAATTATTTCAAAACACTGTTCTTGCGGTAAATAGCAAGGATTATTCGCAGGCAGAAGTTGAGGATTGGGCATCCTGCGGAGATGACCTTTCTAACATTGAAGAGATGATAAAGACCCACTATTTTATTGTAGCTGTTAATCAACAGTCACAAATCGTTGGTTTTTCATCTATTACGTCTCAAGGCTATTTACATTCTATGTTTGTTCACAAGGACTTTCAAGGTAAAGGTATTGCTACGATGCTTTTGGAAGAAATAGAACGATATGCAATTACAGCCGGAATTATGCGGATTACATCCGAAGTGAGCTTGACTGCTCGCCCTTTCTTTGAAAAAAAAGGTTATATAGTAAAGGAAGAACAAAAGCGCAAAGCGAATCAGCTTTCTCTCACTAACTTTTGGATGGCAAGGGAAATGGCTAAAATCAAGCCTTATAATGGTCGTATTCCTGCTTGTGGTGTCTTTTGTGGGGGATGCCCCATATATACGAGAGAAAAAAGAGCTTGCAGAGGAGCCGAGTTAAATCATTCTCGTTGTGAAAAATGCAAAACATTTCATTTATGTTGTTTTGGGAAAAAGATAACACATTGTTTCCAATGCAGCAACTTCCCATGTACCAGATTTAAAGGATTTGCCAAACGTTGGCAAAAGCATGGACAGGATTTTATTGAAAATCAAAAACTGTTAAGTGAGATAGGTGAAGTGGCGTTTTGGAGTATTATAATAAAAAGGTTACAGATTAAGTCAAGTTCGTTTTGGATATATAGACAAAGGAACAAACTAAACTTATTTATACTGACAGCAAAATATGTGCTGGCGAAAAGAAAACAAAGTTTTGTCGTTTCGCCAGCATTATTTTTGTACTTTTGTCACATATAACAAAATACAAATGGATATAAATCAGAATTATAGAGAAGCTGTAAAGAGCATAAAAGAAGCTATCCTACGCAGCCAGTACCTGTCTCTTATACACATCTGACGCTGCCGACGACTAGTCGAGTGTCGATCTCGGT
>ENA-OYYG01000410-OYYG01000410.1-human-gut-metagenome-genome-assembly--contig:-NODE-410-length-20957-cov-5.616209_pt1 | contig 20957 bp, 16 predicted proteins | sample MGYA00244061_ERZ653444 | MGnify/ENA primary metagenome ERZ653444 (study PRJEB26926, sample SAMN06165059) | human gut metagenome | biome: ENVO:00009003; feature: ENVO:2100002; material: ENVO:00002003... | reverse complement strand
CGGCAGCGTCAGATGTGTATAAGAGACAGCCCATATTCCGGAAGAAAAGTACAAAAAACAAAATACAGCCCGGCACCAGAAATCCGGACACCTCCATGATCCTGACACAAAACAGGGAAATACCGACACTGACCAGCAGGTAAAACAGCATCGTATTGGTTATGATTCCAAATTTTGACGTACGTTTACGGCAATAAATTTCCTTTGTAAAAAACACGGATGCGCCCCAGCCCTTTAAGTTTCCTTCCTTTTGCTGCTTTTTTGCATGTGCTTTTCCTGCGATAACCCGTCCTTCTTTTGCTGCCTCAAGCATCTGTGCACGTTTTCCCGCGGAAGCCAGCGCATCTTCGTAAAAATCCGCTTTCATATGCCAGATGGCAAAAATCAGTACCGCCACACTTACAAGCAGCAATCCCAGATAAACCAGAAACGGGAACATTTCCCCATTTACGGCACACATAATCATGCCTTTGTACCAGCCGATGACCGGAAGATACCGCAGCCAGTGACTGGCAAAAGTCATATGTGCTGCTTCAAGCAGGTTCTGCCCATTCGCCAGATATGTTCCTCCTGCAATCATTCCAAGCAGTACAACAATTCCCACGATCAAAGGAAACACATATGGTTTTAATTTTTCGTGTGTGGTGCAGACCGTATATGTCAATACAATCATAAGTCTCTGAAACACCAGAAGCAGAATCCACCCTGCAAAAATGGCTACAACTGCCGATGCCCCCAATCCCATATTTACAACGAGATTTGGAATCTGAAAAACCAGATATATGGACGCGAAAACTGTTGCCACCATCTGAAAACTCAGTCGAAACATCAACACGGACTGTGGTTTCATCGGTGCCGTAAACAACAGATTCACGTCTGCCATCTGGAAAATATCCGTACCGTCCTTAGAACCGGAATACATTCCCCAAAGTAATATCGCTAGAAAAACAATCATCACTCCGGCTTCCACATAGGTTTTGATTGCGGCAATCTCCTGTGGCGTTTTTTGCGTTTCTTCCTCTTCCATTGCTTCTTCCTGTACGCGATCCGCCTCCGAAGACGATTCCACAGTTTCCAGCGACTGTTGCTTTTCTACCATGGAACCGACCACGCCACCAATCAGTCCAAATATGATTCCAAATCCAAAAATGGCAAGAATGATCACGAGAAATGTACTTCGAAACATCTTTTTTATCGTGTTCCAAAAGGTATGCCATGCATAATAACCCCATAACCGCATCGCCTACACCTCTCTCTCCAGAGCCGCGCCCTCTGTAATCTCAAAGAAAATATCTTCCAGACTTTTATTGTTATCCTTTAAATTTTCACGTTCAACCACAGCGGCTACCCGCCCCTGTTTCATGATATACGTGGTATCCCATAATTCTTCCATACTGTCAATCATGTGCGTGCTGACCAGTACCATGCAGCCACTGTCCCGCAATTCCTCAAACACCTTTTTCAGTTCTTTGATGGCATGTGGGTCCAGTCCGATCATTGGCTCATCAAACAGTACCAGCCGTGGTTTCGGCAAAAGTCCACAACAGATGGACAGTTTCTGCTGCATCCCTTTCGACAGCTCATCCCCGAATTTTTTCTTCTTATCTGTCAGATCAAATCGTTCCAGCAATGCATCTTTATAGGCTTTATAATCCTTTAATTTATATGCCCGTGCAATAAATTCCATATGTTCATCCACAGTCAGGTTCGGATACAACGATGGAATTTCCGGAATATATCCCATGATCTTTTTCGCCTCGATGGACTTATTTTCGAGACTGTTTACCTGTATCTGTCCCTGATATTTCAGAAATCCCATAATACATTTTATAATCGTGCTTTTTCCTGCACCGTTAGGTCCAAGCAGTACTCCGATGCGCCCATCCTCTATGGTAAGATTGATATCATCATTTGCAAGCACCTTACGGTATCGTTTCGTCACATGTACAACTTCTAACATAACCATTTCCCTTTCTTTTTCTTACTAACATGTTCCATGTGTTTACGATATCACATTCATTTGCTGCAAACCATCTTCTTTTCCTTAAAAAACCTTAACGCTTCCTTAATATCTCTTCGCGCATTTGCCCACGCCCTTCCTCTGGTATTTCTCGCCAATCACATAACCGATCTCCCCAATTGCAAGCTGTGGATACGGAATATCCATCGTAACATATCCGATGCATGCTCCACTTTGTTTTTCTGTAATAAGCCATGCGTTCTCATTATCTGCCAGTGCATTTACAAAGGACTGCATCTTCTCACCAGCTACTGTTATTGTCCTTAACCACTGTGGAATAAAAAACGAGGCCATCGCAAGCGACGGCCCCATTTTGATATTACTCTTCTTCTCTGTGCATGGAGAATGTTTCCATATGATAATTCTTCAAATTGTCAAGAATCTGACGATCATCTGCTTTCTGAAGAAGTTCGTCACGGAACTTCTTTGTCACAAGCATATCGTTAAAGGAGCTTGGTCCACCGACGCAGCCTCCTTCACATGCCATACCTTCAATGAAGTCATCCGGCAGCTTGCCAGCCTTCATAAGCATCAGGAACTTGCGGCACTCTGCGGCACCGTTTGCCTTGCATACTTTCGGTTCAATGCCAGCTTCCATCTCTTTCATGCTCTCGACAACTGCTGCGGTAACTCCACCGGAGTTTGCGAAACGCTTGCCGTATACAGAAGACTCCTGATAGCTGGTATCGCTTGGCTGCAGTTCTACGCCCTTGGCACTCATGATGGCACGCATCTCACTGTATGTCAGCACATAATCTGCATTGCCCTCAATCTTCTGATCGACAACCTCAGATTTCTTTGCTACACATGGTCCGACAAATACGGTCACAGCATCCGGATCCTGTGCTTTGATCATACGGGATACCGCACACATTGGAGAGATGGTTGTGGAAATCTTATCTGCCATCTCCGGGAAGTGCAGACGCACCATATTGACAAATCCCGGACAGCAGGAAGTTACTTTCTTCTCTCCTGCCTTGTATGCCTCTACCCACTCTGCGGCTTCGGAAGCAGCGGTCATATCTCCACCTAATCCGGCTTCGATAAATCCGTTGAATCCAACTTCCTGCATAGCTTTCTTCCAGCTTCCCATTGTGATGTTTGCACCAAACTGTCCCTCGGTAGCAGGTGCTGCAATCACGTATACTTTCTTATCAGACTTTAAGGCATTGATGACATCAACCATAAATGTCTTAGATCCGATTGCTCCGAACGGACAGCTATGGATACATTTTCCGCAGCGGATACACTTGGAATCATCAATCACGGAAATACCGTATTCATTGTATGTAATAGCGTTGACCGGACATGCAAATTTACATGGTCTCTTCAAATGTGCGATTGCATTGTAAGGACATGCAGCTGCGCAGCGTCCACACTCTTTACATTTCTGTGGATCAATATGGGAACGATGGCGTCCTGCCTCAATGGCGCCGAATTTACATGCATTGATACATGCCTTTCCCATACAGTTCTGACAGTTTTCTGTAACGGTATAACTGGAAATCGGGCAGTCCTCACAGGCTGCACTGATTACCTGAATCACGTTTCCATTATCCTCCAGTCCCGGGGCTTTGCCCTCTGCAAGACGGACACGCTGGCGGATAATTTCTCTTTCTTTGTAGATACAACAACGGAACTGTGGTGTCGGGCCCGGAATCAGACGAACCGCAATGTGGTCTCTCTGAGCATCAAGAGTCCCTTCAAATGCCAGTTTTGCGACTTCACGCAGAACCGCATGCTTGATCTTGATTACATTTTCATCAGCGTACATAAAATCTCCTTTGCTTTTTCGTGGTTTCTATTAAGCATAATATGTTTTTATTGTACATAAATTTTCATTAAAAAGCTATAGATGTATCTATCAAAATACATCAGGCGGTGCGATTTTATGGATAATATGAATACGATGGACTTCAATCAGAAAATTGATGTTTCTCTGCGCGCTTCGCTTGAGGCAACTCCCGTCGAACGAAACGCTTCCGATGATCTGTCCACAGGGAGCAGCTCTGACGGGTTCTGGGACCTGATTGTTCTGTACACCGGTTCTCCACAGACGTTACAGAATGAATTTCCTTCCTCTTCCTTTACCTTTCTCCTTGGAAATTATGCCATAGTGAAAATCTCCGAGGACGACATTCCATCACTTGCCGCCTTTCCACAAGTAATATATATCGAACGTCCAAGACAGCTTTTCTTTGAGATTGTTTCTGCCCGGCAGGCTTCCTGTCTGAGTGCCATTCAGGAAAACAGCAGCTATGGTCTGACCGGAAAAGGCATTCTGATTTCTGTGATAGACTCCGGTATTGACTATGCGCATCCCGATTTTTGCAATCCGGACAAAACCACACGGCTGGTTGCTCTCTGGGACCAGACCATCCTCGCTGATCCTTCTGCTGGACGCTTTGCCCCCGCCGGTTATTCACAGGGTACACTTTTTTCTCCGGAACAGATCAATGCGGCACTTCAGGCAGACACTTTTGAGCAGCGCATGGAACTTGTACCCAGCACAGATGTCACAGGGCACGGAACCCATGTCGCCGGTATTGCCGCCGGAAACGGCCGTGCCTCCGGCGGACTCTACCGCGGAGTTGCCCCGGAATCCTCACTTCTTGCCGTCAAACTCGGCTCGCCCGATCCAAAGGGATTTCCAAACACGATCGAACTGATGCAGGCGGTCGATTTTTCCGTAAGATATGCCATCGAACATACCGTGCCTCTTGTCATCAACCTGAGTTTTGGAAATACTTACGGCTCCCACAGCGGAACATCCCTTCTGGAAACCTACCTGGACTATGTCTCAAATCTCGGACGCATTAATATTGTTGTCGGAAGTGGAAATGAGGGAAACAACGGCGGGCATGCCAGCGCCCGACTGGCTTCTTTAGAATCTGCCAGAATTGAATTTGCCGTTGGAAATTATGAATCTTCTCTTTCGATTCAGATCTGGAAAAATTATTGGGATGATATTCGTTTTCAGCTGACTCCTCCGGGTCTCGGAACCTCATTTAAAATTCCCAATCAGCCCGGCAGCTGGCGCTTTTCCTTTGGCACCACACAGATTCTGGTGTACTACGGACTTCCCTCCCCTTATAGTCTGTATCAGGAAATTGCCATCGATCTGCTGCCGCGGCGGGACTATATTTCGGGAGGTGTTTGGTTTTTTACCGCAGAAGCACGGTCTGTCATCGAAGGAATTATTGATCTGTGGATGCCGGCGGCCGCTATCCGCGGGGCTGCCACACAATTTCTCACACCGACAACGGAAACCACTCTCACGATACCTTCCACCGCCGGAAATGTCATTACCGTCGGTGCCTACGATTCTTCCACCAATACGCTCGCCCCTTTTTCCGGCAGAGGATATACCTGGAATACCGGACAGGTCAAACCGGATCTGGTCGCTCCCGGTGTCGACATCACCAGCTGTGCTGTCGGGGGCGGTTACGAATCCCGAAGCGGCACCTCCATGGCTGCTCCTTTTGTAAGCGGCAGCTGCGCACTGCTCATGCAGTGGGGCATTCTACAGAACAATGATCCTTTTCTATATGGCGAAAAAATGAAAGCATATCTGATCCGAGGTGCCAGACAGCTTCCATTTTCCGTTTCCTACCCCAATCCGCAGAGCGGGTACGGGGCACTCTGCGTCAGCAACAGCCTGACGTTTGTGTGATATGCTCCACTACTCTGCGATAAAGGCCTCATAAAATTTTTCTTTTGGCACAGGTTTTCCAAAATAAAATCCCTGGATCATCTCTGCCTTTGTTTTCTTTAAAATATCTACCTGCTCTTTTGTCTCGATTCCCTCGACGATACAGTGAATTCCCAGATCATTGATCATGGAAGTCATATAGTCGAGGAGAATCCGGCTTTTGCGGTTATTGGTAATTTCAGTTACCATGGACCGGTCAATCTTTGCAGAATCGAAATCATACTGGATCAGTACCGCAAGATTGGAATAATGACTTCCGAAATCATCCATTGAGAGCCTGAATCCGAGTTCTTTGAGGCTGTTTGCAACATTTTCAATCAGAACATGATCCATGTCTCCCACCGTCTCCGTTACCTCAATATGGATCAGTTCCACCGGAATATCATATTTTTGAACCATCTGCGTTACTTTTTCAATAAGTTCCGGATACATGATCGTCATCTTCGAGAAATTCACGGATATTGGCACCGTACGATGTCCTTCCCGGATCTGTTCCTTCTGATAACGAAATACTTCATCCAGAACAAACAGGTCAATCATATGCACCAGATTGTAATGTTCCAGCACCGGAATAAACATCCCCGGTCCCACAATGCCCAGTTCATCATCCAGCTGCCGGATCAGTGCCTCCGCGCCCTCTGTGCGCCCTGTGTGGATATCCACTTTCGGCTGCAGATATACCAGATACCTTCCACGCTCCATCAGATCGTTGATCTCATCTATCACGCTCTGCTCCATGCGCTTCATCACGGTTGTGCCATGCATCAGCTTAAGCTTATCGTTGCTCATAAGAACCTCTGCCTCTGCAATCTGGCTGCGTGTCTGCGGATGTGCACTCCAGCTGTATCCCATCGCCACGCCAAAGCCAAGTCCGGCAAGCCTTTTCTGCAGATTTTCCACCTGCTGCTCCATTTCCTGCCGTTTAATGTTGATACACAAAACCAGCATCTCATCCTCATCATACCGGTAAATCCGGTAATTGGGAAACAGGGATTTCAATAAATCCGCAACTTCCATCAGTCTGCGGTTGCCGCTGATATAGCCAAACTGTTTATTAATCTCCGACAGATGGATCACATCGGTTGTAATCACGCCAAGTGAACAGAACATATTGTCCGCACCAGTACGTGCCATAACGGACAATCCCTCCCGGTTCCAGAGACCTGTCAGTTTGTCATGTGTGCGGTCATATTCCTGCTGCTCCTGCAGATTGCGAAGTTCAATCCGCGCAGCCAGTGTCGTGCCAAGCATGGAAAGAACATCGGTCTCCTCGAGGTGTCTGTGTGGGTTTAAAACCATTAAAATTCCAAGCAGATGATCTCCGGTATACAAAGAAATCCCGGCTGCAGACCATGCACGTAGTTCTGCCAGATATTCATAGATCACCGGATGACTTTCTCTCAGCGACTTGATATCCGGAATCACCACGTCCCCGAGTTGTCCTATTTCCTGAATAACTCCTTCTGCATCTCCTGACTCAATTTCCTCGGCCACAAGTCTTGCCATCATCTGTGCCGTATCCCTGTGACACTCTTCCACATAGCGGATACCGCCCTCTTTTGCATAGGCAAGCACAACACAATCCGCGTCAAAATACTGGCGCAGCGCTTCAAATGTCTGCATAAGGGCATCTCCGATTCCCTCTCTTCCAAGCGCTTCCATACAGGTACGGAGCTGTCTTAACATGGATTTTTCATTGCCTTGTGCGAGAATCGGTTCCACCGGATCTGCCGTTTCCGGCTCCTGATTTTCTTTGATCTGATCATAAAAAACAATCCGGTTTTTTCCGCCTCTTTTCGCCGCGTAAACTGCCCGGTCTGCCTCATAATAAAAATCCGGAAAACTGATTCTTCGTCCATCAAGTTTCGCAGCACCGATAGATACGGAATATTCCATATCAAAGATAATCTTTTTCAAATTTTCACGCAGGGAGACACAAAATTCTTCCATTTCAACAGAATTCTGAAAGCCGGAAGCAAACACCGCGAATTCATCTCCCCCAAGCCTGCCGACAATTCCCCGGTCACCGGTCACTTCACTTAAAATACTTCCGGTCTGGCTTAAGACCATATCCCCTACCGCATGTCCCTGCGTATCATTGATCATTTTAAAATCATCAATATCAAGCATGACAAATAAGGCATTTGTTGTACATTCCGCAAGCTCTTTTGCACAGTATTCCTCAAATGCCTTATGGTTATACACATTCGTCAGTACATCAATCTCTGCCCGGCGCCGCATGCGTTCCGTGATGGCTTTCTCCTGCTGCACACAGCAAAAACGCCCCACCATACGATCTGTTTTTCCATCTTCTTCCGCAATACTCACCAGATAAAAACGGTACCATTCCGGTTGATTTTCTTTTTCGCAATAACGGACATCGACCGTAACAGTCCCTTCTTTTTGCAGGCAGGCATGCATCGCTCTGCGAAATACCTTTTTATCTTCCGGATCAATAAAAACAGATCCATAATGGTTCTTCTTTACATAATCTTCGATATCAAAAAGGACCTCGAACCGGTCATTTTCTATCGCATAAACCACTGCCCGGTCTTCTTTTACATCATATTCTATCAATCTCTCATGGTTTTGCTCTGCAACCACCCTGAGAAGTTCATTTTGCTTTTCCTGTTCTTTCTGCTCCCGCATAGTAACCTCTTATCTACAGCAGAACCTGATCTGCCACGTTCTCCAATTCACAGAATTTGTGAATTTCAGGAACCTTGTCTTCTATTGTACCAAACCCGTATGCCGCATGAATAAATTTAACCCCCGCATCCATGCTTGCATCGTAATCTCCCTGAATATCACCTACATATACCGCATCATCCAATGCATTCCGCCTGTACAGTAACGCGATATTCTCTCCTTTTGATTTTTCATTATTTCCGTAGCACTCAGTATCCTCTATCAGATCGTGCAGTTTGTAATAATCCAGAAAAGCCTCTATATATCCGGACTGGCAGTTGCTTACAATATACAGATGATATTTTTTCTTCAACTGTTCCATTGTCCTGCGGATATCCGGGTAGAGAGTTGCTCCGTGTATCCGGAGATATTCATTTTCTTCTTCCCCACACTGTGCCAGAAGTTTCTGGCGTTCGCCTTCTTCCAGATCCGGAAACAGAATCCGTGCGATCACATCCATCGTCTTTCCCATTACTGACTGGATGTCCTTTACCGTAATCGGTTTTCTGTCGTAGCCGGCTCTTTTTACGGTCTCATTCCAGGACTCTGCCACTTCCGCAGCGGAATCCCAGAGTGTTCCGTCCATATCAAATATGATTCCTTTTTTCATTATGCCTCGTCAATTGCCTTTCCGATATCATGGCGCATATACTTATTTGCGAAATCCACCCATTCGGTTGCCTCATAGGCTTTCTTTCTTGCTTCTTTTAAATCTTTTCCGGTTGCAGTAATGCCAAGGACACGTCCGCCGTTTGTTACGATGCGTCCTTCCTTATCGAATGCAGTTCCTGCATGGAAACAGAAGTAATCATCCTTGCCCTCGAACTTTTCAAGTCCGCTGATTGGGAATCCTTTCTCATAGGAAACCGGATATCCGTCAGATGCAAGTACAACACAGACAGCTGCATTGTCCTCAAACTGCAGATCAATCGTGTCAAGTTTTCCATCGACACATGCTTCCATGACATCAATGATATCATTTTTCATACGTGGAAGAACGACCTGTGCCTCCGGATCTCCAAAACGGGCATTGTACTCAAGAACCTTTGGTCCTTCCCCTGTCAGCATCAGTCCGAAGAAAATAACTCCGGTAAATGGTCTTCCCTCCGCAGCCATAGCATCTACAGTTGGCTGATAAATATACTTCTTACAGAATTCATCTACTTCTTTTGTATAGAACGGACTTGGAGAGAAATTTCCCATACCGCCGGTATTCAGTCCCTGATCTCCATCCTTGGCACGTTTGTGATCCTGTGCGGAAGACATGATGCGGATGGTCTTTCCGTCCACATAGGTCAGAACCGATACTTCACGTCCGGTCATAAATTCTTCGATTACCATCGTATTTCCGGCATTTCCGAATTTCTTATCTTCCATGATCGTACGCACGCCTTCTTTTGCCTCTTCGAGTGTATTACAGATCAGCACACCCTTTCCGAGTGCCAGACCGTCTGCCTTTAACACGATTGGCATCTTTGCCGTCTCAAGATATTTTAAAGCTTCTTCCGGATCGGTAAAGTTCTCGTAAGCAGCCGTCGGAATATGATACTTTTTCATCAGATCCTTGGAGAATGCTTTCGATCCTTCCAGAATCGCTGCATTTTTGCGCGGTCCGAATACCTTTAAGCCCTCTGCCTCAAAGACATCCACGATTCCGCCAACCAGCGGATCATCCATACCAACAATGGTAAAATCAATGGATTTCTCCTTTGCAAATGCAACGAGCTTGTCAAACTCCATGGCTCCGATCGGCACACACTCTGCCAAAGCTGCAATTCCTGCATTTCCAGGTGCACAATATATTTTGTCAACTCTCGGACTTCTGGCAACACTTGTTACGATTGCATGCTCACGTCCACCGCTTCCAATTACAAGAACTTTCATGATTATCCTCCTATATGTGATGCATTTCCTATTTACTGATATGTACGGTTTTGCCCGTCACCGTCACTTTTCCATTTGCGATCAGGTCGATCGCCTGTGGCATAATCTTCCACTCTGCCTGCTCCATGACACGGCGCTGCAGGATCTCCGGCGTATCGCCCTCCTGCACTTCTACCGCTTTCTGCAGAATGATCGGACCGGTATCCGTTCCCTCATCCACAAAATGCACGGTGGCACCTGTGACTTTGACTCCGCGGGCAAGTGCACCTTCATGCACTTTCAGCCCATAATATCCGGTTCCACAGAAAGACGGAATTAAAGACGGATGAATATTGATGATGCGGTTTCTGTACTTTGCAATCATCTGTTCCGGAATGACGACAAGGAATCCTGCCAGCACAACCAGATCCACCTCATACGCATCAAGTCTGCGCAGAAAATCTTCATTAAATGCCGCACGGCTCTCATACTCCTTCGGGCTGATGCATACTGCCTCAATTCCGTGCTTTTTTGCACGTTTCAAAGCGTATGCTCCCGGATTATTGCTGATCACTACCGCAATCTCTGTATTTGTGATTGTTTTTTGTTCAATTCCATCGATAATGGCCTGCAGATTGGTTCCGCCGCCGGATACACATACTGCGATTTTTAGCATAATGTTACACCCTTCTCTCCGTCTGTGATCTTACCAACCACATATGGAGTATCTCCGGCTGCTTTGATTGCTTCCATCGTCTTGTCCACGTCTGCCGGATCGACTGCAAGAACCATTCCAAGTCCCATGTTGTAAGTATTGTACATCATATGCTCATCTACATTTCCCTCTCTTGCCATAAGGGTAAAGATTGGAGGAACCGGGTAGCTGTTCTTTTCCACTACGGCATGCTTTCCTTCCGGAAGCATACGTGGAATATTCTCATAGAAACCACCACCGGTAATATGGCTGCAGGCTTTCACACGTACTCCAGCGTTCTTGATAGACTTCAATGCGCCTACATAGATACGGGTCGGAGCAAGAAGAGCCTCGCCAAGCGTTGTTCCAAGCTCATCAATATATGTATTTAAGGTTTCTTTGTCCATACGGAAAATCTTGCGCACGAGAGAAAATCCATTGGAATGTACACCGGAACTTGCCATACCGATCAGCACATCCCCGGCTTTTACGTCTTCTCCGGTAATGATATCCTTCTTGTCAACCACACCTACGGTAAATCCGGCCAGATCATACTCATCCTCCGGCATCAGTCCCGGATGCTCTGCAGTCTCTCCACCGATCAGTGCACATCCGGACTGCTTACAACCCTCTGCCACACCGCTTACGATCGTTGCAATTTTCTCCGGATAATTTTTTCCACATGCAATATAATCCAGGAAAAATAACGGTTCACCACCGGCACAGGCTACATCGTTGACACACATTGCAACGGCATCAATACCGATCGTATCATGCTTGTCCATCAGGAAAGCCAGTTTTACCTTGGTTCCGCATCCATCGGTTCCGGATAAAAGAACCGGCTCTTCCATATTCTTGATCGCATCCAGCGAAAAAGCACCGGAAAATCCGCCAAGTCCGCCTAATACCTCCGGACGCATGGTTCCCTTTACAAACTTCTTCATCAGTTCCACTGACTCATATCCTGCTTCGATATCTACGCCCGCGTTCTTGTAATCCATTTATTTTTCCTCCTAATATCTGTGTTTTAATCTATTATTGTCGCTTATAGTATATCGGGTATTTTTCGATTTTACCAATCATAAATGTTAATAAATCTAATTAGTAGTTCTTATATCCCACTTCCTGCAATCTGGCATCCTTTGCCTCAACCTGCTCTTTTAAGTTTTTAGAATACTCTTTCAGGCGTGCAAGTAAATCCGCATCACTGGTTGCAAGAATCTTTGCTGCAAGAATACCGGCATTTGCTCCGCCGTTGATTGCTACGGTTGCTACCGGAATACCGGTCGGCATCTGCACGATACTGTACAGGGAATCTCTTCCGCCAAGAGAAGTGGTGTGCATCGGGATTCCGATGACCGGCATCGGGAAGATTGCTGCGCACATGCCCGGCAGATGTGCTGCCATACCTGCACCTGCGATAATCACTTTAAATCCTTTTTCCTCCGCACTCTTTGCATATTCAAAAAATACATCCGGCTCGCGGTGTGCGGAAATGATCGTCATCTCATAGCTGACGCCCAGCTGGTCTAAGATGTCTGCTGCCTTTGCCATGATCGGCATATCTGAATCACTGCCCATTACAATTCCTACTTGTGCCATTTTAAATATCCTCCTATATGTGAAAAAATTTATGGTTCCATTGCATCCAGCGGCTCATTTAACGGTTCCGTTCCCGGAACGACAAACCGCCCGTTTCTTATAATATCTGTCGTCGTGCCATCTGCACGTACTACCGTAATCGCTCCTAACTCATCATACGGAATCGTAATATCGGTATGACAGTTAAAATATGCTTTTGAAATATCTTCTTTGCGCCGGATCGAAATTTCATTGTCCCTTGCGATGATCGCTTTTCCATCCGGATTGTATGTCATGTTGTCCTCATCGTACGTGTAACAGGTATCTCCGACCGCAAAATGCGGACCTGTCTTTTCCGCAATCAGAATCGGAAGCTTATCCGCGATCTGATATTTCCGTGCCATCCGGTATGCGGTGGTATTTGTTCCGATTGCAAACTCTCCCATCGGAAGTGTTTTGTGATGGAACAGAATATTGTCCTCTATATACTTGCGGTTTTCATCCTCAGAATCAAAATTTGTACAGGAATAAGCTGTAATTCTTCCGTTTTCAAAATCCAGTTCCAGATTCTTGAAAAGGAATTCCCCCAGATAGACCTGTGTGACGTGCAGCTTTCCTTCTGTTTTCTGCAATACCGGAGATGTGAACACTTCCCCGACCGGAATATTGACATCTGCCACACAGTTTTCAAATGCGGTCTCTTTGGCAGGATCGGAAAGCGGATGAATCTTTACATACAGATCCGTGCGGTTTCCGTTACAGCCTTTGATGTGCACACGGTCCGCCGTATCCAGCACATCAATGATCTTCTGCTGCATATTGCGGTAAAGCATATAATCAAGCGTATTGATATGCACCGTTTCCGCAAAGATTTCTTCGTATTTTTCTCCGATGGACGGAACCGGGTAAGCAATAATCGTAAAACTGCGTTCCTCCCCGTGAATGTAATGATTGATCAGCTGGCTCTTCTCGCTGCGCTCATACACATCGATTTCCCTCTGTTTGTCGGTATAGGTAACGCGCTCCTCTTTCTGCTCCGGCGAAAACGGCTTTGTCCCGAAAATTTCGATCACTGCCGGTCCTCCGTAATTTGGAGCAATCGCTTTGTGTTTTTCCCAGACAGTACGGTCAACTTCGAGTCCCCGCTCGATGAGTGCCTTATCCAGCCACAGCCCGCGATCCTCTTTGTGATCGTAAGTAAACTGCTTGTTCAGGGAAATAGAGTACGGACGCAGCACCGGCTGCAATCCGATCTTTTTAAAATTGTGTACGGCGGCGCGTACCATCCGCTCGAATCCCAGCGGATAACGGATCTCCACTACCGACTTTTTAGAAATATCTTTTCCGGTTGTTTCAAATCCGATCCGGTATCCTTCGGTAAATGTATCCGCCATTGCCTGCATCTGCTGCTTTGTCAAGGAATGCAGAAAATGTGCGGACTCCGTCTCATCTTTTCCGATATACAGACCATAACGGTACAGATATGCCGGATGATCCAGCTCCGCTTCCATCACGATCTGGGTGAAATAATCATATTCCGGATCGATCAGTCTGCAGATCGCATCCGCATTAAAAATTTCTGTGTAATCATGCATAAAAGAATACATGCATTTTCTGATCTCGTGCACATTCAGATTCTGTGCATCCTCAAAACAGTTGTAAATTTCCACAAACAGTTCCGCATAAATACACAGATAACGGATATTTCCTTCCATACAGCTGGTATAAATTCCATGCAGTCTGGCATCCAATGCCGAGAGCAGCGGTCCGTATTCCCAGCCCATCTTACTGACGGCATATGCCGGGTTTGCATAACTGTCCGCATAATCTTCCTGCACATCCAGATACAGACGGCGATTGATCTTTTTCCCTTCCAGCGTGGAAATTTCTGCCAGTTTTCCACTCAGGGACGCTTCTGCTAATTTATACAAAACCAGAAACAGTTCCGACATTTCAAAGAAATATCCCCGGTACAGTTCTTCCACACTGGAGGCTTCCTCCTCGCTGACCGCCTCAATGCGCTCCATCACAAGTTCCAGCCGTTCCCAGTATTCCTCGTTATTTTTGTGATTGATCTCTCTAAAGCTCATAGTTTGTTTCCTTCTTATAGTTTTTAGCTCAAAAATCCCCAGATATAGGTTCCGATCCAGCATACCATATCCAAAAGGGTCAGTCCTAGTCCCAGTCTCGGAAACAACTGGAAGGAATCTTCTTCCCGCAGACTTTTGGCTGCGATGACAAAAACAACAAATGTTGCGATCATCGCAACGACTCCTGCGCTCCCATAATAAGCAGACAGCGAACCGCCTCCCTGAAAAGCAAGCTTCAGGAACACAAGATACCATACCAGAAGAGCAAGTGCTAATACCGTGGCCAGTATTCCCTGTCTGGAATGTTTTTTCTCGGTAAACTTATAGCCACGTCTTCTCCGGTTTCTCATATGTGTCTCTCTTTCCTACAACCTTTTTGCTTATTTGCATCCATACTGCTCATAATAGGCATCGATTGCTTTCCTGATCGTGTCATCAATTACAATTCTGCCCTGACATTCCCGATTATATAAGTGTTCTACCACTTCTTCCATGGTAACAATTGCTTTTCCTTCAAAACCATATTTCTCATGAATTTCATCGAGTGCGCTCTTTACGCCGCCCTGTCCGACTTCCATGCGGTTTAAGCTGACCATAAGACCAACGATCTCAACGTTTGCAGCCCCACGTACTTTTGGAACAGTTTCTTCCATGGACTTGCCGGATGTCGTCACATCCTCGATCATCACCACGCGGTCTTTATCTTTTAAGCTGCTTCCTAAAAATCCGCCTTTGTCTGCCCCGTGATCCTTGGCTTCCTTGCGGTCACTGCAGTAACGGATCTCTTTTCCGTACAATTCACTGAATGCAATTGCGGTAACAACAGCCAGTGGAATTCCCTTGTATGCCGGTCCGAATAACACATCAAAATCATCCCCGTAACTGGCGTGGATCGCCTTTGCATAATACTCTCCGAGTTTCTTCAACTGGGAACCTGTCACGTATGCACCTGCATTCATAAAAAATGGCGATTTTCTTCCACTCTTCAGTGTAAAATCGCCAAATTTGAGAACATCACTCTCTACCATAAACTCAATGAACTCACTCTTGTAACTTTCCATTGTATACTTTCCTCCTGTATCAAAAGGCATTCTGCCCTTGTTATTTCGCAGTTTTCTATTAAATTTTAGCATACTTCCGGTGGGTTTTCAATGCGCGAATCATAAAAAGAAACAGCATCCCCAACCCTGCGAGGCGATCCGCCCCGCAAAGTTTCGGATGCTGTTCTTAAATACGGATCCGGCTGTTATTTAACGGTTACTTTTACTGTGTTGCGAGGAACTGACCAGCAATACCACAGATCTGCGTAACTCTAATCAGGCAATTTCAGATTCCGTACAGACAATTTCCGCAGTTTCTGAAGAACTGACCGCCCATGCATCCGAAACAATGGATGCAGAGACCGTAAACACACAGATTCTGGAAAACATTGCTGCCAAAATGAAATCCCTGGTACAATATATTCAAAAACAGTAAGCAGTTACCATATCTTTATTCCGAAACGGCACCAATTAGTTCTTTGATATCGCTCACATGATATTTTTCCATGTAGCGCTCGATCCCTTCTACAATCTCCATGGTCACTGCCGGATTCCGGAAATTGGCGGTGCCGACAGATACAGCTGTCGCACCTGCCAGTATCATTTCAATCGCATCTGCGGCATTCATAATCCCACCCATACCAATAATCGGAATCTTTACCGCCTGTGCCGTCTGGTAAACCATACGCACCGCTACCGGATGAATTGCCGGACCGGACATCCCACCGGTCTTATTTGCAAGGACAAATTTTCTGCGGTTGATGTCAATCTTCATTCCCGTGATGGTATTAATCAAAGACAGGGCATCGGCACCGCCGGCTTCTGCCGCCCGTGCCATCTCCGTGATGTCTGTGACATTCGGACTCAGTTTCATAATCACCGGTTGTTTTGCATATTTTTTCATTTCCTTTGTGATTGCCTCCACTGCTTTCGGGTCCTGTCCGAAGGCAATTCCGCCCTCTTTCACGTTGGGGCAGGAAATGTTAATTTCTAACATATCTACCGGTTCCTCTGCCAGCCGCTTTACCACTTCCACATATTCCTCAGCAGAATGACCACATACATTTACAATAATCTTTGTATCATATTGCTTCAGAAAAGGAATATCCCGCTCGCAGAACAGATCAATCCCCGGATTTTGTAATCCTACAGCATTTAACATTCCTCCGTAAACTTCTGCCACACGCGGAGTCGGATTTCCCGGCCACGGTACATTTGCCACACCTTTGGTAACCACCGCACCAAGTCTGTTTAAATCTGTAAATTCACTGTATTCCGCTCCGGAGCCAAAGGTTCCGGATGCCGTCATTACCGGATTTTTTAAGGTAACACCACATAATTCCACACTTGTATTCATTACAGATCCACCTCCTCTGCCAGAAATACCGGCCCTTCTTTACAGATTCTCTTGTTTTTCACATTGGAATGTGCATCTTTTTCTTTGGAATTGCACACACATGCCAGACATGCACCGATTCCGCATGCCATCCGTTCTTCCATGGAAATATAACAGGTCATGCCCTGCTCTGCTGCATACGCTTTCAACGCCCGCAGCATCGGTGTCGGTCCGCACGCATATATTACATCTGCATTTAACTTATATTCTTTGATGGCATCCAGCACATTTCCCTTTGCACCGACACTTCCATCTTCCGTTGCCACGTAACAGTCTCCCTGTTCTTTAAATTCATCCAGAAGAAACGTCTGTGCATCCCGGTATCCCATCACACTGACAAATTCACAGGTGCCGGCAGCCTTGATGCTCTTTGCAAGTTCAAGCATCGGAGGAATTCCGATTCCTCCGCCGATCAGGAAAGCTTTCTTTCCCGGCTCCACGGTAAATCCGTTTCCAAGCGGTCCCAGTACCCGGATCTTATCGCCCTCTTTTAACCGGGAGAATTCTTCCGTTCCGGTTCCTTCTCCCGTTACCCGGTATACCAGACGAAGTGTTCCTGCCTCTGCATCAATCCCACACAGGCTGATCGGACGTGGCAGAAGTTTGCTGGCATCATTACTGTACAATGATACAAACTGTCCTGCCTTTGCATGTCCTGCAATATGCTTCGTCTGGATTGTCATGTCATAGATATCTTTTCCGATGCACTGCTGCTTCAGCACCGTAACATTTTCCTGAAATTTTTCGCTCATAAAATCCAACTATCTCCCTTTTGTAAAATCACGACTTTATTTTTATCTCTGTGCAAGTGCTCCGGATATGTCTGCGATCATATCTTTGACTGCCAGACGGGAGGCATCTGCGAAGTTCTCCGGTGTAATTCCCTGCTCTTTATACTTATCCTGTTTGTAAGCACAGATGATACCACGGGAAGAGTTTACAATTGCTCCTAATCCATCCTCATTAAAGAAATGTACCAGATCCTTGCCCTGTCCTCCCTGTGCACCATAACCCGGTACCAGAATGAACGATTTCGGCATCACTTTACGAAGAATTTCCCCCTGCTCCGGATACGTTGCTCCGACAACTGCTCCAACATAGCTGTAGGAATCTCCCATACATTCGCTTCCCCACTCTGCTACCTTTTCACCAACCAGTTCATACAGCGGACGACCGTCGATCAGACGATCCTGGAACTCTCCGCTGGATGGATTGGAGGTCTTTACGAGAATAAAGATTCCTTTCTTTTCTTCTTTGCATACATCCACAAACGGCTTGATACCATCGGTTCCCAGATATGGATTTACTGTAGCAAAATCCTCATTAAAACCGGTATATGTTTTGCTTCCGATCTGTACTTTTCCGAGATGTCCGGTCGCATAGGCTGCGGATGTGGAACCGATATCCCCACGCTTTACATCTCCGATCACAACCAGATCTTTCTCGTGACAGTAATCTACCGTCTTCTGGAATGCCGCTACACCGGCCACACCAAACTGCTCATACATCGCGATCTGCGGCTTCACTGCAGGAATCAGGTCGTATGTTGCATCGACAATAGCTTTATTGTACTGCCAGATGGCTTCTGCTGCTCCCTCTAACGTCTCACCGAACTGAGCGAACGCTGCTTTTTGTATGTGCTCCGGCACATAAGAAAGCATCGGATCGAGTCCCACAACGATAGGTGCGTTGGTCTTTTTGATTTTTTCTACTAATTTGTTGATCATGTGATTGATTTCCCTTCTTAATTTATTACTTATTTAATTCATTAAATACAACTTCGCCGTCACAGATCGTGCACTTTACACGTCCCGTAACTTCTTTCCCGTCAAACGGTGTATTTCTTCCCTTGGAAGCAAATGTATTTTTGTCAATGCGGTAGGTCTCCTCTGGATCAAAGATCACGACATCTGCCGCTTTTCCCGGCTGGATATCTCCCTTATCAATACCGATAATCTGTGCCGGATGGTAACTCATACACGCTGCCATCTGCATCGGCGTCAGATATCCACCGAGTACCAGTTCATTATGTGTAAGACATGCGGCAGTTTCCAGTCCGACAATTCCAAACGGTGCTTCCTGCATCGAACGGTTTTTATCTTCAAACGTGTGTGGCGCATGGTCTGTGGAAATCACTTCCATAATGCCATCCCGCAGTCCCTCACGCAGTGCTTTCACGTCTTCCTTTGTGCGGAGTGGCGGATTCATCTTGTAATTGGTATCCGCTTCTTTCATATCGTCTGTGGACAGCGTAAAGTGATGCGGACACACTTCTGCCGACACCCGGACACCTTCTTCCTTTGCCACTTTTACCATGAGCACGGAATCCTTTGTGGAACAATGACACAGATGAAGCTGTGCCCCGGTATCTTTTGCCAGAATAATATCTCTTGCAACAATCACATCCTCCACGGAATTGGTAATTCCCGGAAGTCCCAGTTCTTTTGCTTTTGCATCGGCATTCATGACACCTCCGCGTACCATATGGATATCTTCGCAATGGGCAAGTACCGGAATGCCCAGACGCGCTGCCTCAAGCATACCGTCCCGATACAAAGCGGCATCCATGACAGATTTTCCGTCCTCGCTGATTGCCGGACTTCCTGCCTTAACCATTCCTTCAATATCCGCAAGCTCTTTTCCCTGCTGTCCCTTTGTCACCGCACCAACCTGCAGGACATGAATACAGCTCCCGGATTTTGCTTTGTTGTGCACATAATTGACAATATCCGGATTGTCTGCTACCGGCTTTGTATTCGGCATGGTCAGCACTGTCGTATATCCACCATGCGCAGCGGCCTGCATCCCGGTATAAATATCCTCTTTCTGTTCAAATCCCGGATCGCGGAAATGTACATGCATATCAATAAATCCCGGCATCACATAACATCCGTCCGCATTGATCACACGTTCGGCTTCTTTTTCCGGAAGTTCTTTTCCAATCTTTTTTATCTTCTGATCTTCGATCAGGACATCTGCCACCTCATCCATCTGTGTTGCCGGATTGATGACATGTCCCCCTTTGATTAAAATGTTCATTCTTTTTCCTTTCTTTTAACGTTTCACAGCAACAGATCCCGAAAAATTCCCACAGATCCGAATGCCCTGCGTTGTCTTATAAGCGCGTACTTTATAATATACCGACTTCTTTGAGGTTGTCTTAATTTTGTACTTTGTGGACGTTGTAGCTGCAATCTTTTTATAAGTTCCGTTCTTGCTGGATGCCTGATAAATTTCATACCCTTTCGCACCTGCCGTTTTGCCCCAGGAAATACGCACTGCATTTTTTGCACAGCGGACCGCTTTTATATTCTCTACCGCACCGATACTTGTCCCTGCATTATCCGCATATGCCTTGATACAGATGTTTCCGATTCTTCCACCGTAACTGGTGCTTACATCCGCCACATCTTCCCAGCTGCCACCGCGATAGAGGAAACTCTGATTATAATCACAATATACCCGGCTGGTTAAACTGCTGTCACTGACTGCATATTCCATATCGAGTCCGACACCGCTTTTCTGCAGTTCTACCACAACCGCATAGTAAGTTCCCTGAGGTACGGATACCGCTTTATTCAGCCTGATGGTATGGGTTCCGGCATACGTTGTTGTACCGGACACCTTTGCTGCAAGTATGCCACTCTTAGGATTATGCAGGTTTGTCAGATTCGTATATACACGGATCGTATATGGAACATTCGCATCTTTGGAAAGGGAAATTGAAACTGCTTTCACCAGTTCATTATCTGCCTTTTTTGCCCTGAAAATATTCGCTGAAGTCGAAATTCCACGCAGTTTTCCCACATCTGCCCCACCATCATACCTGTCTCTTATACACATCTCCGAGCCCACGAGACTCGACGTCATCTC
>ENA-OYYG01000322-OYYG01000322.1-human-gut-metagenome-genome-assembly--contig:-NODE-322-length-24734-cov-23.571903_pt1 | contig 24734 bp, 31 predicted proteins | sample MGYA00244061_ERZ653444 | MGnify/ENA primary metagenome ERZ653444 (study PRJEB26926, sample SAMN06165059) | human gut metagenome | biome: ENVO:00009003; feature: ENVO:2100002; material: ENVO:00002003... | reverse complement strand
AGCGTCAGATGTGTATAAGAGACAGTAAGTATAGTAGTAGATTCAAAGAAGATTTGTGAAGAAGAAAAGTACCTGCGGTTGAGAATGTAGTTGTAAAGTTAAGGTGTTGAAATAGTGAAGCATCTGTTATATGAAATGTAGCAGGTGCTTCTTTTAATATGTAATAAAAAAATCTTCCAGAATTTTAATTTAGTCTTAAATAGTTTACTATGAATGAAAACTCGCGCAAAAAATCAGTTGCGAATAGGCATGCACTTGAAGTAAAAAATGTGGTAAGCCGTTCTTTGCTCTGGAAGAGAGAATTATGTGGAAATCTTTGTTGAAGGATTACATATAACTTCCTTGTACATTTAAGAAAAATAGAGTAAAATAACAGAAGTGCAGGTTTTTTATTGTTCCTGCAATAGTTCCTTCCTTTTCATCTGCATTTCTTGGCACCATCAGGATAGCTTCAACATATACAGTTTCTTTTTCTCTGATCAGCTCTCGTTTTTCAAATTTTTTATATCCGGTAGCCTGTGTTGTAATCAGATAGCTTCCTTCATCTAACTGTCCTACAATTAATTCACCTTCACTATTGGTAAATGCTACTTTTTTGTCAGTTGGATCACCTGTACGTTCAACTGTAACTTTAGCATTCTTTAATGGTTGCCTGTTTTCATTAAATACATTAATAACAAAATCATTAATAAAACTAGTAATAATATCAAGAAAGTCTTTATAATCACCTATATTAGTAAATATCTCTTCAAGTGCTTCTGCTAAATCTTTAATAACAGTATCAAAAGACCATCCTTCCCAATTATCTGGATTAGTCCAAGCAGCATCACTAATATCATCACTATTATATCGTTGTGTCCAATTAATATTAGTTGCATCACGATAAGTAATAATATATCCTTTACGACGATAAATTTTATCAAGTTTATTAACAGTATCAGCAAAAGTACCTTCCCAAGTTAAATAAACACTGTTACAAGCAGCAAGTATTCTATCAAGTCTAGTACCAGTTAAACCATCAAATACAGCTTGTATAATAGTTAAAGGAAATATATTATATCTAGTATCATTTTCTTCACAATACTTATCTAGTATATGAATTGGCATATTGCCCTCTTTATCACATTGAACTTTACTAGGGTCAAAAGATTGACAATTAGTACCAACAAAAACATTCTCTTCTTTAGACATAATTACCACGGATTAGAAACACGTTTAATATAATGTAAAGCAATAGTAGGCATAAGTTTATTAATAGCAAGATAATCACCTGTCCATCTATTACCACTTATTTGACTCCAAGTCATTTCACCATTATTACTAATATTAGGCCCAGTCATATACCAATTAGTAGAACGATTAATACCAAGATTATCAAATCTACTTCGGTCAGCACCATAAGGCCAACCATTTTTAACACCACCATCTAAATCACCTGATATAAATCTCCAGTTACTAGGTGCTATAACTTGATGGTTATTATCACCGGATTTAGTTTTACCAACAGCAACAGCGTGTTGATGAAGAGGTAAATCTGTACCACCAATATAAAATCCATATGCACTTATATTACGACCAGGAGTACCAGGGTCATAAGTACTACCAATATTTTCAAGAACTGTTTTCCAATCAAGATTTCCTTGTTTAGGATTATTATAAATATTAATACCATTAGGTATATAACCCATAACAAAACGTCCTTGAGCAGCAGTATAAACTTCCCAACCATTAGGAGGAGTTGAAGTATCCCAAAGCATAATAGAACCAATAGGAACAACGGCAGCAATCCAAGCTTGAATTTGACTAGCAGCAACTCCACCACCTTGTCCACTTCCACCACCTTGTCCAAATCCTTCTCCAACTAATTTATTTTTAATATCAGTATAGAGAGAATTAAAATCTACATCAAGTCTACTAGGTTTAGTTTCACTATCTGCAAATTTATTCATAACAAGATATTTACCTGTTCTAGCTTCACCAAGTTGAGTAACAGACATAACATTATGGGTGCCATCTCCACCAGAACCACCACCTCCTTCAAGACCAGCAATAATATCATTAATTTCTTGCTTAGTATAATAATTATTAAGTATAGAATTAATAATATTACGTACTTCTTCTTCGGTTAATCCACCTCCGCCAGAACCTCCACCGGCAGCATTAATAGTAATAGTACCATCATCATTTTCAACAAAAGTAATATTAGTACCAGCTTTAATCTTATTTTTAAACATTGATACATAATTACTTTCAAAATATTGTTTATACTCATTACTTATATTACTACCACTTTGGTTTATCTTATTAAGAATTTCTTCAATCTTATTATTAATATATTGCTCAAGATTATTAATACTACCTTCTACACTACTATTTAAATCTCCAATCTTATTATAAATATCTTCAAACTTAGCATTATATTCAGTAATAAGATTATTAATTCTAGTATTAATATCAATTATATTTTGTTGTAATTTAGATATTTGTTGGTCATGAATTTCAAGATGGTCATTAATCTTTTTAAGTTCTGCAAGAAGCCAAGCATAAAACTTTTCCATCTCTTCTCTTAACTTCTCTAAGAAAGCTTCAAATTCAGCACGAGTAAGATATACAGATAAATCAAAACCCATACTTACCCATTTTTCACCATCCCAAAACCAATAAAAATCATTAGTATAAGCTCCACCCCAACCAACAATTTCAACTTGTTTATTATCTTCACCTAAATCAAGAGGATGATAAAGTATTTGACCAACAGCCCAATTTCCATCAAGAGATATAGATTCTTTATCAAACATATCTTCTTGACGATAATTACTAAGTAGTCTACATTGATTTAGTTTAATTGCACCATCATACATTCTACCACCTCTCCAAAGAATAATACTATTATCTGGAAGTTCAATAGTTTGTCCAGCTAAGCAATAATCATATTGAAGTATATAAATAGTATTAGGCTCGTTAATCATATCTTGAGTAAGAGTATTAACACCACTAATCATATTCTTACGAAGATATTTACGAGCCTTTCCACTATAATCATTTGTATTATAGTCTTTATCTGCAAATTTAAGAAGATTATCAACAACAGTTAAATCTTCTTCATCAGCTGCGTTAGTAATCTGTGAAGCAGTAAACATTTGTTTAACAGATTCACTAAGCATTTCAGGAGTAATTTGACCTTCAAGTATTTGAACAGCATTATCTTCAAAATACTGTTTAAGCACTTGTGCCATATAATTAACTACAACATTACGACGAAGATAATTATCTTGAATATTAATACCAAATTCATCAGCAACTGCGCGTTCTGCAATCGCTCTTGGAAACATACCACTAAATGATTCTACAAATTTAGAACCAATTTCAGAATCAGCTTCAAGATGCCATTTCTTTGCATTAGTAACAGGAGTTATTTCATCAAGAATATAACTCTTTTTAGTTTCAATAACATAAACTTCACAACCTACTCCAATCTGTTCCCAAGTAAGAGCATCTCTATCTTCCATTGTAGATACTACAATTCTAGCAGCTTTAAGACCTCTTTGAACAACAGCAATAAGTTCTAGTATTTCTTTCTTGAAAGTTTCATAATCAATAACTAAATCTTCTCGAAGTTTAGCAATAGGCTGCCAATACTCTTCATTAGATAAAGGAATACCAGCAGGAACAGCTTTACGAGATATATAGCTAGCATAGAAACCGTCATGAACTATACATAGTCTTTCATAAGGTCTATCATTCCATTGACCGTTACAAGTAAGACTAACTTTACCAAGCTCTTCTTCTATTGTTTTCATATATTCTCTAGGTTTACTAAATTCATAATGTAGACCCCCATAGAGGATGGAATACATTCACATTATTCATTATCATAATCAACATCACTAAGACTATAAGTTTCATTATATTCTTTACCTTCTTCTCGTTTCTCCCAAAGTTTACCAGTTTCAGGGTCAACATAAAACTTAGGAGCATCTCCACAACTAACTATTGCATGAATTTTACCTTCTTCATCAACAGGAAGTGTAATAGAACCACTATACTGAATTTGTTCACTACCTTCATAAATGATATTAAGTTGACCTTTAATATATTTAAGAAGAGTTTCAGCAAGTTTATCTTGACCAAGTTGATATGCCGCCATAGCAGATTGAAACATATTCCAACAAGTAACAATATTTTTATTATTACCTTTACAAGTAGCAGAACAATCATTAAGCATATCAAGTCCATATTGTGCCATAAGAACTAATAGTTTATGATAAACACAAACATATTTGCTAGGAACAGTCATATAAACATATTGAGGGTCAATCTCAACTTGTTCAGTTCCATCAGCTTTTACATAGACACCATTAACATAACTATCATCTATTTGTTCACTCATTCTATCATCAAGTTATTGTATGAATTAATAATTGATTTTTGTTGCTCATCAGAAAGCAATTCTAAGGCTTCTAGTGCTTGAATTAAAATTTGCCCTTGTGTTAGTTTGCACCAATTTTTTTCGTTCAATGGGAAGCCTAATTCTGCTATTCTCACCTGTTTTTCAGCCATGCTTGCAATGCGTAATTGCATCTCTTTAGATAGCTGTTTTGGATTATTAATATAACCTCTTATCATAATATCATCTTATTTAAATGCCTTATTAATAATATAAGCAGTATAATCATTAACTCTAATATCAATACGTTTATTAAACGCAAGAATACGTTGATTAGAATCAAGATTTTTATTATAGACAATATTTATAATATCACCATAAATATCTTCTTTCCATTCTTCTTTCATATAATGACTAAGATAATCTTCATCACCACGATACATATTAAGTTTAGAATAAGCATCATAATAAACACTATTAACTAAATGTCTAGCGTTATATTCTATTTGGTCACGATTATTATCAACACTATTAGTAATAATAGTTGAAGCAACAAACTTTGCACATTCTGAAGCTGCATTAACCATAGTAATAGAAATAACAGCTTTAGATTTTTCTCTATCTTTTTCAATAATATCTCTAGTAACTATGTTAAGAAGTTTGGCAATATCATCTAAAGGATTTCTTTTGTTATTATCAATTATCTTATTAATTATAAGATAAATAACAATAACAATACCGGGAATAAGACCTTGTTCAAAGGCATTTTGAATTAATTCCATTTTTATAGATACAAGAATAGGGACTATCAGTATCAACACTAATGCTAATACCAATAGCCCCTATTCGATTAATATTACCTAATATTTACCTAATCGAGTCGGGTAATAGGTTATGCTTTTTCTTCAGTAGCAATAGCTTTAAGGATAGTTTCAACAATTGCAATAGCAGCAGCTCCAGTAGGGAATGCTATTTGTACAATCTGATGAACAACTTCATCTCTAGTTTTCATTTCACGTGGAACAGCAAAACGAAGAGTAAAGATAGTATATCCAGCATCTGCACTATCAGGTTGCTTCAAAGGATTAATAGGATATACAGGATACAATTCAGTATAAGTATCACGGTAAGTATATTCAATACCTGCATCAGCAGCAGCCTTATTAGCTAAATCAGTAATATAAGCAGCGTCACCATAGGCAGGTAAACCTTGAGTTGTAACTGTAACAGCTATACCAACTAATTCATCAGCACCAAGAATTTCATAATCAATACCTTTAGACTCAGCAGTTAGAGTGATTTTAGCATCAGTCACAGATGCTTTAATGCCATGTCCAACAGTATTATTATTAATTTGGTTAGCTAATTTCTTTGCTACATCATTAGCAGTAGGATTAAGACCAGTATGAATGGTAGCAGTCCAACGATTACGTTCATTGAACTTTAATCCTTTTTTCACAATCATAATAGAATAATCAGAATAAGCATTTACATCTCCGATAGTAAGATTAGCAGAGAAAGTAGTAGCAGCTTGATAAACACCTTTAACAAAAGTAAGATGTTTCTTATAAGCTGGAAGAACTACTGGACCATTTGCTTCACGACCAAGATTAATGTAAAACTTATCGGTAATCTTAGTACCGTCAGCGTCAATAGTTTCCTTGCCATTAGCAAGATAAGTAAAAGCAACCGCTCCAACAGCAAGAGGTAAGCTCGCTCCATAAGCGACATTGCCCGCTAACAAAAACTGTCTCATTTTTAATTTAATTTAGAGTTTAACTTTGTTTATCAGCTCCATTAGAAGTAGCACCAATACTAGCAAGATAAATCTGTACTGCACGCATAACTATTTCCATATGTAAATAAGGAGGTAAATCACAATTAACCCAATCTTCTTCTCTATCTTCATCAAACTTAACTTTAGCAGGTTCTTTGATATAAAGATATTTAACTAATTGAGGTTTAACTGTATTATTACGTCCAGTATATATATCAACATTGATACCAGATTCATCTCCAAATATAGTAACTATTGGAGCATCTTTCGCAGCACGATTACAGAAATCTCTTAGCGTTTGACCTAAATCTTCAGCTTCAATAATCCTGCAATCATAAATTGTCTTGCCATTATAACTAACTTGAAAGCCTGTATATAGCATTATTCCGTCGCTATCAATGTTAATTTTATAAGGGTCAACTTCTGTTCCACCACCTGTAATATCTCCGCCGTTAACAGTACCCGCTGTATATAAAGTTCTAAGAGCATTAACAGGACTAATAGAAGCATTTTGTCGAGCAACCTTATCATTATAAGGAACAGGTCCAACGTTTTCTACTATTACATTTCTAGCTTTTTCAATTATAGCAGCATTAAGACAAATATCTATATCTTCCATGAGAATAGCACGAACGGTCTGCATACCCATCTGTTGTGCCAGTTCTCTGAACGTCACGTGCATCTCCCCAATGTTCATAATCAAATGTTTTTAAGTTTATTTTTATAAGCACTAACAAGAGCACTATTGGTAGGATTTTTAAACCATGTAACAGCTTCCTTAACATTAGCACCAATGAACTCACCATCAGGAGTAGTAATATTTTGATTATGAATTGCTCTGATAAATTCTCCACGAGAAATAAGAACCTCAATTAAAGATTTAATAGTAATATCTTTATCATTGCAAAGTTTATTAAACTTAGCAGGTTCATTTGTACTAAATTTATCAAGATGTGATTGTTTATCAACAGTATCCATAGCCATACCGTTAGGAATATTAATATTATTGGCAACACAATATTGAATAAATACAGCATCAAACAAATCACTATTCGTGAGAAGTTTAACATAATTGCCTTTAGCAGAATTAATTTCCTGACGATGTTTAGCAAGACGCTCAGCTTCTCTTTGGTCATCTTTAAAATAAAATCTAATAGATGGGTCAGAATTAATAAGAGCAATATCTTTAGCTACATCTTTATATAATAAACAATGACGATAAATTAGATAATCATCAAGAACAATAGGATAACCATATTTATACTTTTCACTTTCAAGAAGATTTAACTTAGTAATCTTAGCTTCAAGAGCTTCTCTAAGTTCTTTAACTCCTTTACGGTCACTATTCATATAAGCAGTTTCAATAGCTTCTTCTTCAGCTCTAAAACGAAGATAATCTCGTTTACGATTCCAAAAGAAAGAAATATCAAAAGTCTTACCTAGTTCATCAACTGAAACACTAATATTATTAAGATAAGCCTTAACCCGTGAAATAAAGTTTTCATTATTAGGAGCAAGACCAATTAAAGCAGGAAAATAAGATTCAATCTCACCTTTATTAGAAGAAAGAGTACGAGAACTACGAACACAACTACCAATTTTATCCATTCGTTTAGGTAATGTTTTATCATTAACTCTACGATATAATGAATAATTAGTAACTAAATTAATAGTAATAGTTCGTTTTTCAGTATAAGGTTCATCAAGACTTTCATCTCTAAATCCTACTGTGTTAGCAGGCTGTTTATCTACTCCATCCTCTACGGGGGGTATAACCTGTTTATCTGTATTTATATTAGAAGCAGCAGGAGTATTTTCTCCTGCTTTATTAGCTTCATTTACTTTGTTAAAATCCATATCTTAAATAGCTTCTTTTAAATGATTATAATACACATTTCAATAAGAACATCTTAGTGGTATTATCTACCTGCAAACCAATAGAGCCTTTAACTTCATAACGAGCCATATCAATTTCAGTAGCTGCATGATTAGTATTAGGCAATCCCCAGCAAGCAGGAATATCAGTCATACCTTCAATAACTTTAGCTTTATAAGCCTGTCCTTTTTGACGTACTATACGAACATTCTGATTACCTTTATAATTACTCATATCAATCAAAGCAGCTTGATGAGAAGTAATAGGCAAACCGGTAGTAGGATGAATCATACCATTTTGCTTAGCAGCTTCAGCATCAGTACCCTTATCGAAATAAGCATTATGAATAACAGTAATGATATATCCATCTGGAGTTTTATACTTATTAAAGTAACGTCCATAAGAAAGACCATCACCATTATCTTGAATCATCTTTTCACCAAGAGGTGTAATAAATCCGTTTTCTTTAGCATCAGTTCTGATAGCCATTTCAAAGTCACGAATAAATCCTTTACCTCCCATAAGAGCTACATTCTTATCACCATCCTGAGTATCACGGTCAAGAACATCACCAATTGTACGTTCAAGTTTGTTAAGAGTCAGAACTTCACCATAAGTATCATAGTTAGATTCACGACAAATTTCTAACATACCAGCAGTACGAGGAATAGGTTTACCATTATCATGGTCTTTCAAAGGAATAGTACCATCAGGTAAACGGTTATATTCAGACTTCCACAAACGTTCTTCGTTCATTACTCTCATGTGCAAGTTGAACTGCCGCATCTCTTCATTAATCCAAAGATTAGAAGTACCACCATTATCATTTTGGAATTGATATTGAGTAACAACATTAGCAAGATTACCAGCTATTTCTTTAGAATAACGATAAAATTCAAGTTGAGAAGTCATTCCAGCAGGTCCCATAGTATTGCTTCTATTACCTTTAGAATAAGATTCAGAAACAGTAGGAGCACTCATTGCCCAATACATACCTTTAGCCAACCATTGAGGGTCAACATAAGCATCAGGATTAGGAGAAGTAAGTTTCAAAAGATAAGCATAACCATAAGCAGATTCACCTAAGTCTTTCTGAATACGAACTTGAGTAACACCATCGGGAGCAGTAAGACCATGTTGTTCAATAAACCAATGAGTAGAGAAATGAACTTCAAATTCACTACCATTTTGACCGGGTTTAGTAACATCAGTATTAAAGTAAGTTACAAAGTCTGTAAACTTCATACGACCCATAGTTTTCCAAGTCCATTGTACAGTAGCAACATCTTTAATACCACGACTACCTTGACCTTCAGTAATAAAACTTAAAGGAAAACGGTCATCATCCATACCATAATTATAAGTCAGAAAACTATTAATTTCTTCTGGCTTTTGAAGCTGAAGATAAGCAATTGATTCTTCATTAGAATAACCTCTATCTTCATAACGAGTTTGTCCAATAACACGTAATGTTTTCATCTACAAATTTACTATTATGTTAATAACCAAAACGCTCATCTTTCAGAGCATCTTTTTTACTGTCAGGTTTAGTTATTTTAATAGCTCCTTTTGTAGATTTACGTTGACTAGCAGTAAGTTTCAACTTTTTAGCTTCTTTATCAGAAACAGCCATTTCTATCAAACTATCATAACCTTTACCTGTATATTTAAGCCAAGCCTTAAGCAGTTCTTCATCGCGTCTTTCAGCAGGAGATAACTTCATTAAATCATTTTCATAACGAGAAAGTCCTTTATCATCAACTTGATAAACATAATTGAAGAAATCTTCTGGAGTAGTAGAAATTTGTTTTCCATTACGTTCAATAATAACAGTTTCAGGAATACGATAACCAGCAATTTGTCGTTTATCAATACATTCTTTAACTCCATTCCAAAATTCCACAAGTTGTTTCTCTTCTTCTGCTTTAACTCGCATAGCTTCTTTAGCATTAGCTTCACGCATTTCGTTATCAGCTTTCTGAAGAGCTTCAAGTTCTTCTTTAGCAACATTGAAAAGTTCATTGCTATCTTTAAGATATTGAATATACTTATCAACATTACCACGACGATTAAATTCCTTAAACGCCTCACGAACAATAGCTTCTTGTTGACTTACATTATTTTCATCTACTTCAATACCGCTTCTATCTCGAAGTTCACCAAAGCCTTCAAATGAATTACCATTTGCAACATAATAATTAAGAAAATCACCAACGATAGGATAATCTTCAAATAACTTATTAACACCAGCTTGAGCAAATTCGTCACGTTTTAAATCAATAACGGATTGAATATAACTTGCAACTCCTTGAGGAGTATTATCAAAAGCAATTGGTTTACCATCTTCTGAAGTAACAGAAACACCTACAAGTTCTTGAATCGATTTAACATCAATAGTATTTTCTTCTTTAGTATCTTCTACTTCAAATTCTTTAAGATAAGCAGCAACTTCGTTTTTAGCTTTAAAGATATTACCTTTATCGTCAATAAGATTACCGTCTTTATCAACAGTATATTTATTATCTCCATCTTCGATAATAGTACCTTCTTCTAAACCATGTTCAGCATCAGCGTCATTCGCTTTGTCATTAGGCTTACCCCCCGTGGAGGATGAAGATTGGTTATCTTTATTAGCATTAGAATCACTATTCCCATCTCCATTACCATTATTAGTAATATCATCAATAGAATTACCATCAGCATCTAACTGCCCTGTTTTACCTGTATCAAGGTCTGTCATGTCGTCAGTAGGTTTTCCATCTCCATTAGATGTTTCACCATTAAAACCAAAACTATCAAAATTAGGCATAACTCTTTGTTTTTAATTAATTACTATATCACAAATATAAACTATAATAATAATACGAGTTTTACTTGTATCGTTAAAATATGTTCACCTTTAAGCCGATTTGCCGACTAACATACTATTGCTAACTAGGATATTTATTACTGATAACCTAACATGTCGCTTTCAGAGAAGCCGTGTATGAATCAAATTTTATCATAATGATTAATCTATCACGAAATGAATAAAGTGCTTAAAATGAGCTTAAAATGGCTCATGTGATGTAAATAAAAATGAAAATGGGCTGAACCTACTTTCACAAGCAAGTCCAGCCCTATTATGAACAAAATTTAGAAGTACAGCCGATTATTTACTTTTACTATCATAACGATTTTTATTCGTTTTTGCAATCTTGACTTTATCATCACTTTCTTTAAGTTTAACAGCTAATTCTTTTTCTTTAAGTTGTGCTTCAACTGAAGCTTTTCTAGCATCTAAACTAAGTTTACTACGTTCAAGATTAAGTCTAGCATTTTCCATACGTTCTTCAGCTTGACTCTTTTCAGCATCACTAAGACCATTATCAAAACTCATAATATTAGCATTTGCTTTCATAGCTTCAATCTGACCATCAAGATACTTTTCAACTCTAATAGTTTCTCTATCTTGTTCTGCTTTTCTATCAATCTTAGCAAGTTCAAATTCTTGACGAAGTTGTTCTGTTTGTTGAGAAACACGTTCAACATCAAGTTCATGTTCACGTTGAATATTTTGATACTTATCAATAAGCTTACTAATTTGAGCAACATTATCTCCACGTATAGCAGCATTAGCCATATCCATATTACCATTCTGAGCAGCACTAAATGCAAGCTGTTTATATTGCTCAAGTTTCTCACGCTCTTTAACTGAAGTTTTACAAGTAACAATATAATTAGCAAATATATGACTATTAACATCAAGACTTAAATATCTAATATCACCATCTTTAGTTTTATAAGAAGTATTAAGACCATCAATCCAAGCAAGTTTAGTATAATCCATTTCAGCTTGATAATCTCGTTCTCTCATTTTATCAAATATAAATTCAATAATAACAGAACCCATACTTCCACGAATAACTGCTTCATCAGTAACTCCTTTACCAGCACTATTAGCAATTTCACCATAACGTTGTGGAGTCATATCACATTCCATTTTGGCAGTCTGTTCAATTTCTTGAATAAGTTGTCCAAGTTCAGTAATATAATTATTCATTCGACTTTCAAGATAACGAACATTTTGTGCTTTAACAAGATTAGCATCATCTTCATCATCAATATAAAGCACACCATCAGCAGCCATACGATAAATAGTTTCAGCAGGTTTATGACCAAGAAGAGATTTAGCAATCATAAGAACATTCATCTTATTTTTAGCAATAGCCATTTCTCTATGATAAGAAACTATATTACGAAATACTTGATAAGGAATAACTGTATCTACAACACTAAATCTTCCAAATCCCGGCAAAAGTTCTGCAATACCATTGTAAGGAAGTTTACCATTTCTATTGTAAGCAATAGGACGAGCCTTATAAGGATATATACTTGTAGCACGAGAGCCAATTCTAACGCTCTCATAAACTTGTGGACGCCACACCCATTCAATACTAATATCACCACCAGCAGGGTTAAGCTGATAAGTTTCATCAACAATTCTTGTTGTAACAAATGCTCCATTACTATATGTAAGAATACCTTCTTTTATTTCACCTCTCCAAACAGTATGCCAAACTTCAAACAAACCATTATTAGCATCACGAGCCATTATATTAGTATTTTTAATATGTTGCAAATCATCTTTATTAAATTTAGCACATATATCACCAAAATAATGCATATACTTATCCCAATTTAAAAGTGCTTTATCACTAGAAGTAGTAGCACTATATTGATAATATGTATCAAGAGCTTCACGTTCTTTTTCAGAAAGATATTCATAAAACTCATCTATAATTTGCTGTTTAGTCAACATACGACGTTCAGCAAACATATCATAATCTTCCGCAAACATACTATCATTAGGAACAGGAAAAGCATCTCTAACACTAACTACACGTTTAATTAATTGACTACCTACAACATCTCTATATGTATAACAAGCTCCAAAAGCAACAAATTCAAAATAAGCTCTAGCATATATAGTAAAAGCATCAGTGAGGTCATCAATAACATTAATTAAATCTTGTCCTTGTGCGCTAATATCATCAATAAAATTTTCATTAAACTCTTTAATAAAAGTTTCAATATCAACAGCTTGTTCAGGATTAAATTGTTCAGGATTATTACCTTCATTAACAAACTGCATATAACTTTCTTGTATCTTCTTAGCAACAGCTTGTTCCGCAAGCATCATAATTTGTTTACCAAGTTCAGCATCTCTAGCAAATACAACTTCTGGATTATTAGCTCCAACAATAAAATCATGTGGATTTTTAATATATTCACCAATATATCTTCTAATAATACCTTTCATCATATCATAATTACGCATAGTAGCTGGAAAACGAGTTAGATTCTCATCTTTCTCATTATAAGGATTAAGAGTTTTTCTATAATATTCTCTAGGAATATTGCCAAGAAGAATATTAAACTTTTCTTCTACATTAAAATCAGCTTTACAAGCAATACCAGCTTCTATAACATAATCACAACATTTAGCATACCAATCAACTTCTTGTTTTTCAGCATAACTAACGTGCTGATTAGGAAAATCAAGTCTACCAAAATTATACATATCTTTATCTATTTAATCTTAAAACCATTGTCTATTAAAAATATCTGTTTTATCATTATCTTCTGTAACTTTCTTACGACTAGCAAGTTCTCGCTTACCTTTAATATCAATAGACTTCCAATATATACCTAAAAGTATAAGACTAGATATACGGTCAAAGTTACCTTCAGCATTAAACTTTTTAAGTTCAAGAATTGTTTGATAATCAAGAAATCTTTCAAAAACATAAATATCTTCTCCAAATTCATTCTTACCAATAACTTCATATAAGAACTCTTTAAGAAGTCGAAGACCATCTAGTTTCTTAGGACCACTACCAATATTATAGCCATAACTAGTACTAACTTTTTCTTTAACAGCAGAATCCCAAACATATAAAGGTTCATAACCTAGATATTTAGTAGCTTTCCATTTACGAAAATTAGAAACAGTTTCACCACGGTTTATTTCTACAAGTCCAGTACCAATACAATTATACCATTTACATAGTCGATAAAACTTTTCATCAGCTTCTTCTAGTCGTTCAGTACGTCCATAATATGCAGCACATAGTTTAGGTTTAAATCCATTACGTTCTCTAGGCATTTCAATAACAAATATACTATTATGAGAATGTCTATCAGTAATTTCTTTTTTATCTTTATCAATACCAACAGGGTCATAAACTGCAACATAAGTACCGGGAAGAATACTTCTTATAAGCCTATCGCCAATATATGTTTCTTCATATTCTGGAGCAAACCAAACTCTTATACAACCATGAGGGTCTTCGTTACCACGTCTAGGAACTCCTTGAATATAATCATAAGTTTTCATATCAGGATTTTCAATTCTTATACGAGCATTAGATTTAAAATAAATCTTTTTAGTTCCATCTTCAAATAGTTCACCATCAGTATAAAACTTATAACTATTATCAACTCGAAGTTTATCTTCAAACTTATTAAGAGCTTCACTACTAAATATATTTTCACTAGCACTACTAAAAGATTCAGCAGGAAATAAAGCACGCTGACCAAGATAATTAAGATATTCTGCAAAAGTCTTAGCAGTCTTTTTCTTTTCAACTCTTTCTCGTGCAGCAAGCTTAAGTCCTATTCGTAGATTACTATTTCCATCTTCATCAAATCCTTTAACTCCATCTATCTCTCCTTCAAGACCCCAAGCATAAGATTTAAAGAATCCACAAACTTCATTACGAGCATCATTATCAAAAACATTTTCAAAAGCCATAAATCCAAATGCTCTAGGATTATAAAAGTTTTGTTCAAATATTTGCATATTAGCAGCGGTAGCAGTTCCCCAAGCCATAAGAGTACCAGTAGTACGAGTACCAACAGTCATTGTAGGTTCAGTTACATTCATAAACTCATCAAAATTCTGCATTGTAGATAACTCTTCAACTTTAATTGTAACAGCATCTTTACCAATAGCACAGTCAGGATTATTATTAGCACTAACACTTAAAAGAGAACTAGACCAACTATCATCAGCTTCAACTCCATTTTTCATACGATAACCAAGTTTAAAACTATCAGTAGTAGGACTAAATATTCCTCTTTTAAATGGAGTTTTCTCTTCAAAGAACTTTAAGTTATTAACAGCAAAATCACTTAAACCTCCTTGTTTAATTAAATACTTATTATCAGCTGCAACATGAATAACAACTTTATGCTTAGATAAGTTAACTTCATTAGAACTATCAGCAGCCATAATATAAGAAAAACCTCCACGTCGAGTTTTATCAATAATAAGATGTAAACCATTACGTCTACAAAATTCTATAATTTGCCAAGTCCAAAATTGAGCATCAATAAAACTAGGAAAACTATAAATCTTTTTAGCAGTGGCTCCATGTTCAGTAACAATAACAGATGATTCATCTGTGCGCTCCATACGAGTATAATTAAGAAAATTATAATGACCACCTGTTATCCAAACATCTTCTATACTTCCATCCGGATTTTGCCAACAAGGAGCAGAAAAACCATTACGTCGTCTATCACATTCTCTACGTCTAAATTGTCTATGAGGAATACTATCAACTTTAAATTGAGTATATCTACCTGTGGCTTGATATGTTCTAGCAGCTTCATTAAAAAGTTCAGTATTAACAAATTTGCCAGGTCTAATATTTAAAAGAAAGCCACCACTATCTCCAATTAAAAAGTTATTATGAGGGTCATACCATCCACAATCACTAGCTTTCTTATACTTTTTCTCTTTATCAGGTTCTTCAATGTATTCTAGAAAAGGATATTTACCATCAGCCATAATATTTTATTTAACTAGTAAACAAACAACAAAAGCGATAGCGCAAACAGCACCACCGCTTACCAAATATCTATTCTTACGTTTAATACGTTCAATAGACTTATTTAAATTATCATTTACTTTATTACTATTATCAAGATTATTTTGTAAAGTTTCAACTTCTTTATAAAGAGCATTATATTTAATCTTATGGAGATTAATTATACTATCTTGTTCGTTAATAATATCTTTATAAAGTTTAGCTTTAATAATTTTAGTATTAGCAATCTTAATCATATTAATAGGGACAAGAACAGTTGTATCAGTAGTGTTGACTCCCCGTGGAGGATGCACTACATTATCAATCTCACTCTGACACCAACTTCTTGAATAACTCCCAAGTAGCACTATCATTAAGACTAATAACTTTATCTTCAATATCTTTTTCATGTTCTTTAAGTTTATAAACTATACTTTCTCTTTCAGTTATAACTAACTGTATAGAATCAATCCGAACATGATTAATAGCAGTGTCACTTTTATTATATGAATTGACTTCTACACTAAATCGACTTATTGATAAATACAAAGTTAAACACAAATTGATAATCGCTATTATAAATATTGCTATTAATATCTTCTTCATGACTCTATACAGTATTAAGTTAATCTTTTATTTCTATAAGTTTATTAAGCAAATCAAGATTCCATCTACCAGTTTCTTTAAGACCAAGAACTCTTTGAGCCATCTTGATAGCTGCAACTTGACCACAATTCACGTTAGTATCAAATAATTGTTCAGCAACTCTCTGACTATTAAAATCATCAAGTTCAAATACATCCCAATAGCCTATTTTATACTTTTCCCAAACAAGTTTCTGAAGCTGAACATCATTATCAAGCTTAGACTTAAACTCTTTACTACCAACAGTATAATGTTTCTTATAAGAATCAATAATAGTCCAACCTTGCCAAGTAGGATTATATTTACGACTGATACCTCTATAAGTTTCTCCACCAGCATCATCTTTATCGTTTACATAACCACCTTCTTTAATAGATAGTTTTTTAAAAGCATCTCCAAAGTAAGCCATAATTTAATTTATATAAGGATTAGTACAATATCTAAAACAATCAACAGCGTCATAATATTCATCTTCATCAAATTCTTTAATTGTAACCCAAAACCAAAGAACTTTAATTTGAACTTTATAAATCACAAATTCAAAGTCATCACCAATATGATGTTCATCGCCAATTAATCTTATATTTTTTCTACGATTAATAATATACATAATACTTTATTCTTCAAGAGTTCTACGAATCCAACCTCTAAGAAATTTGATATTGTTTCCTTTTCCGGCAATATCATTATAATATCTAATACGCTCAAGTTTATATTTAGCTACAAAATAATCAGCACTAATTGTAGTATCAGACTTATAAGCATTAAGAGAATCTTGAGTTCTACGAAGCAATTCTTTAGTTAGAACTAATTCATTAACAGCAGTAGAATCAGTAACAGGAACATAACGAATTTCAGGAACTGGAGTAATACGTTTAGTACATCCACTAGATAAACAAATAGCAAATATAACTAAAACAATAAAACCAATAATTACTCCAATTAAATTGTCTTTATTTAATTTCATATAGCAAGTTTAAATTGAGTTTGAACACCACTAGCTTTAATTTGTAATTCTCTATCTTTAAGAACTTTATTAATATCATCACGTAGATAATTCATAGTAAAGAATTTAGTAGTTTCAACAGGATTTTCTTTAATATGATAAAGACCATCAGAAAATCTTTTTGGCATACCATATTCATTAAGTTCAAAATCACTATCAATATGACATAACCAAATACCTTTAATAGTCAAACCAAGTATATATTCAACAGCAAAAGCATACATACTAAGTTGAAGATTATATATAGCACCATTACAATTAGGAAGATGATTAAGAGGAGCTAAAAGTCGTTCATCTTTATCAACCCAAACATTAGTTTGTTGTGCAGGTTTAACTGTTTTATCTTTCTTATAATATCCACTACTAAATCTTAATCCACCACGATTAGTTTTCCAATCGCCTACAACAGCACAATTAGTATCTTCATTAACTAGAAGAATATCAATAGTTCCACTAATTAACCAATCTATAAGAAACATACCAATCTCACTATAAATCTTATATCCTCTTTCAGTGTACATTTTAAACGCATCATAAATAAGAGGATAACGATTATTAGTAAGTTCAATAAAATCTTTAAGATTAAGAAGTTTATAATTAGCACCAAAATTTGGAATATCAGCAATAGTAACCATTACACCATCTTCACGTTTATCAAGATAATTAATAGCTTGTTGAAACATAGATGCTCCTTTAACGCCATCTTCAAGACCATTATGAGTATTAGTTCCACGTTCACAAGCTTCTTTAGTAATAGTTGACCATTGTTCCTCTAGTTTCTTCTCACTTATTCCTAGTTCTTTAGACTTCTTTCTCAACCAATAGTTCTTATCGAACTTCGGTTGATATCCATGAAGGATAGTAGTAGTAGAAATATAATCATTACCAAGACTATCGTTATACTTATGTTCTTCTTCATGAAAAATAAGTCTAATATCATTATATCTTTTATCTCTAAGTTCCATATTAATATTATTAAGTTCAACACTAGCTTGGACCCGCTTCGGCACTACGTGCCTACGCTAGACTCCCCGTGGAGGATGGAGTCGATTAGCATCAGCTTATTCTTCAATCATACTACTAGTAATTTCAACTCCACCTCTACCAGCAACATTCTCTTGTTCATATAGAAGATTTTCTTCAGCAACATTAAGAGCTTTAATCGTGTTTGGAAACTGATTAGCTAAATCATTAATTTGTTTCATATAACCAATAACAACTGGAACATCTTCTAGACTAGCACCATCAGATAACTTGTCATTCAGCAATTCATTTAATTTGCTAGCAGCTAAAGCAACATTATGAATACCACGCTTAATATTAAGTACAGCTTCCATACCAGCACCAGCTTTTTGATTATAATATCTTTTAATAAGTTTCCAAACAAGAATATCAGGTTGATAATTTTTAGGTAAATCAAAATTTTCAATAGCTTTCTTAAGAGCTTCTTTTTCACTAAGACCTTCTTGTAGACACGGACCTTTAGGGTCACCAAGATAATAAATAATTCCAACTTCTTTAATATACATCTCTTTATTAGGAGATTTATCTCTAGTATAAAGAAGACTAACATCTCTATCAAGAAGTTGTTTAAGTGTAGGAGCTTTTGGCATACCAGTTTCATCTATGGTCAGCATCCAATCCAATTCCAAACCGTTCATATATTTCTTCTACTTCTTCATCAAATTCAATAATTTCAAGTTTACCCATAGCATATAGCCAAAGATTAGCATAAGCAGCACTATGTTTTTTACTTAGTTTAATCCAAATAGGAAGAAGTTTCTTTTTAAACTTATGTTCAGTCTTAATCTTTTCTTCTTCTTCATAATGTTTTTGCTTTTCTTCTTCCATAACTTTAGCAGTATATTCTTTATACTCTTCTCTAGTCATAGTTTTTCTAGCTTCTTTAAAGTCTTTATAATGACTAATAAGTTTGGAACGATACCAATTCTTTTGAATAGTACCAATATGAGGAATAGCAACACATTTATCTTTTCGTATATTAATACTAGCTTCTTTTTCAAGACTTTCAATAATAGATTTACAAAGTATTCTATCATCACCTTGAAATCCAATATCATCTAATATATTATTTATATCTTTATAAATAAGAATATAATCGTCATCAAAATCTTCTTGAGAACTAGTATTAGCAATATTAAAACTAGTATTAGTCTTAAAATCCATAATTGAAAAGTTTAAGAACTCTTCTTAGTTTACTGCTATAAACAAGAACACAAGTACCTATAATTTTAAATTATACATAAGCAGTTCCAAGAAGAGTTCGATTATTTAGACGAAATGGCTAATTAACTGTTTCAGCAGAATGATAAACAAAAGGATTAACAGCATTATGTTTATCAGTAATAGCAGCTCTTAAATCATTAATAGCTATAACTTTAAACTCAACAAACCAAACTTTCTGTCCTTTTTTATATCCTTGATTTTGTCCAAAAGTACCAACAGTAATAGAACGAGTTAGTTCAGTATCATTAGTAATATACTTATTAACAAATTGAGGACTAAGAACATTATGTTTAAGATAAAGATGATAACCACGTTCAAGAGTAGAACGGTCAATTATAATCTTATCCATTTGGTTCATACCAATAAGTTCAGCATCTTCTTTACTAATCTTAGCAATAATTGGCATAACCTCAACAGTACTTACTTTATTATTAATAACACCAAACAAACTTTCATTTTGGCAAAGAGCAACAACACAATAATGTTTAGCAATAACTACATTAGTAAGAACAGCGTCAAGTGCTTCACTTGTTATTTCGCTGATGTTAGTAGGTATTTGAATACCAAAATCTTTAAATTTACTTTCAACTTTAATCATAACACTAAATTATTTAGTTTTAATAATACTATCAATACCAATATTTCCAAGTTTAAGTTTACTAGGAACTTTAACTTCTTTTTTATTCCTTTCTCCACTATGAAATTCTCTAGTGTATTTAGGTTTAGTTTCACTTTTATCTTTACCCATAACTTAATTGTTTTTAGCAAATGTAAGAGTTTGAATGAATCTACCAAGAGAAAAACTATTTTTAACATTTGTATCATAGAGGATTATATGATTATAAATATGCAAGTCATACTCCCCGTAGAGGATGAAGATGAGTTAGACTTAATCATATTAGTATTGATAATATTAATAGAGATAATGATAATGATTATAATATTGATTAACTTGATGTGATTGATACTGATTATATCCATCCTCTACGGGGAGTCTAGCGGAGAGCGAAGCTCGGAGCGGGTCACAGTGAATCTATATAATATATCTATATAATATATCTTTATAGTAATTATAATATATTGATTATCAATAAGTTATAATACATATTATGTATCATGCTGAATACCTAATTCTCCATCAGTATGCAAATTAAGTGGCAAAAATGACTACCTTTGTGCACGAAATCTATTCCAATATGGAATACATTTCGCTAATTTCCTAGAGTAATATATTTTTATGTTGAACTTAATACTATTATTGTTATGACTTTTAAAGAAGATTTTAAGCCTAGTCGAGTTTATAATAAACTTGTTATTGATGCTATTAATAAAGATATAGCTAATGATAGAAGTATTATTATACCTAATACTTTTGATATTGATGTTAAAAATAATAATAAAAAATATCTATGTGGTACTGGACGTATGGAATGTTTTGATACAGGTAAAATTATTAAAAGATATTATTCTAATGTTGGTATTAATGCTTGGAGAGAAATAGTTGAATTAAGAAGTATAATTCTTCATGAACTTTTTTATTTTATTAATTATACTATTTGTTTTAATTCTAATGTTGTTAAAATTAGTAAGGATTTATTTGATGCTGTTTGTAGGAATGGAATTAGAAGTGGATGTAATAAACGAGATTTTGCTAATGCTATTGTTACATTAGAAAAACTTAATATTATTCGTAGAACAGATAAACGTAGTATGTTTGAAGTTAATCCTAGAGTTATATTTAAAGGTGATATTAATAAATTTCATGAAATTATTACTAAAGGTAAACTTGATGATTCTAAAATAAAACTTGATAATAATGTTAATTATATAGATAGAATAGGATTAGTTAAGGATGATAATTGTATTATAATTAAAAATAAACAAGTATATAAAAGTGAACTTAATTATTTATATGATGATAATGAGAATAATGTAGATAAAGCAAATAATGAAAATAATGAAACTGAAATAATTGAAGCAGAAGAAGTTGATACTAGTAAAATTGATTGGGATTGGTAATAATGAAAGTAAAAGAATTAATAATAAAGATGAAGATGATAGTATTAAAAAAGATTATAAATATAATGAAGATAAATGTAATAATAAGGATAATGACGATGATGATAGTGATAATGATGATGATTGAAAAATTGAATGTATTGATGTGATAGTGAGGCTAGTGAGTATGAACCCCCGGTCATTAAATTCATCTTGGACACCCCCGTTAAGTTCTAGGAGAAAGTAATAACGAAGATAATAATGAATAATATAGTAAAGATAATGGTAATTAAATGATGATAAAAGATGATGAGAGTGAGAATGAATAAGATGATGAGAGTGATAGTAAAAGTAATAATGGTAATTAAGTTTATTAGTGTTTTGATGAGGCTAGTGAATATAACCCCCGGTCATGTTAAACTTGATTGACTACCCCCGCCTAAAGTTAATAGAGTTAATGATAATCTTGCTCATTATCAACATTAAATATTTTGAGATTATTCATCTCATTACATTACTAACTATTAACACTAATCATTATGAGAACAAACAAACCATTACTGTTAGTTGCAATCATACTGATGATACCAGCTATCATACTAGCATTGAAAGTAGAGCCAACTAGTGATGAACAAATTACTGCTGTTGTATTTGGAATACTATCGGCTATTGTTAGTTATCTTAGTAGAGATTAATCTCTACTAGATGATGTTGCTCATTATCAACATTAAATACTTTGCAGTTGAAACGAAACAACTGTCAGTAATGCTACTGATTAGCGTAATTAAATACTTAATAGTCATGCCAGACGTTAAAGATTTAGCGCAAGCTGCACAAGGTGGTGCTGCTGCTTCCGAGAATGTTAATGTAGTTGAACCAACTACTAGTGTTAACCAACCTGTTCAACCTACTGTTGATACAGATAACCAAAGTTCTGCGCAAGTGGAAACCATTGATGATGTTGTTAGACGCATCTGTACTGATGGTCATAGTTATGTAATGACTACTGTCATTACTAATATTGATTGTCAAGAACGTACAGGTCGTAATGGCAAATCTTATCTCAATGCGTTTGTTACTATTGCTAGTCCTGTCAAAGGTGCTCAAAGTATGCCTGATGGTACACATCGAATGGGTATGATTGGTGCTATTCAGATGCCATTCAATCAGATACTGCTTGTAATGCGCAAAGACAAGTTCTACGGTAGATTTGTCAACTATGTTGGCGAGGCTGCTGAGGCTGGCTTTGCTAGTATGTATCTGACTGGTGTTGCTGCCAAAGTTCTTTGCCAGTTTGTACCTGCTGGTGTACAAGACCGTAATCCATTTACTCGTAAAGACAATCTTTACAATGTTGTGGATTATGACCGATATGTATATCATATTGTAGGTATCGAACAGCCTGCTGACCCTGTTCTTGTTGGTGCATATAATGTACTTATCAAGCAGATTATGGAGGACGCTCGTGCTGCCATTGCTGCCAAGCGTGAGGCTAAAGCTAAAGCGACTAGTTTTGTTGCTACTGCAATGAGTGATGACGATATACCATTCTAATGAACATGGTGCTACTGACCTTCGGGTTGGTAGCACTGATGTTATCAACAATAGTTTTGTTGATGCTGTTGATAGTGTTCAACCTCGAAATGCTCATTATCAACATTAAATAGATTGCAGCAAACGAACTTAACAGTTTGATAAGACTTGTCAATCAAGACCTAGCTGCAAGTTCTGATAAGTCTTGTCCTAATATTAAACATCATGAAAGTACATCGTATTATTACTACTATTGAAGTTGAGAATGATAATTCTATTACTTCTGTTGAACTTACTAAACTTCATCATGCTAGTGATTGTATTCTTCTTGCTATTACTAATCTGACTACTAATGGTAATGCTGATGATATAACAAAAGTATATGATAGTGTTAATAAGAGCAGACTTGGTATTGCTGGTAAATTAAAAGGTATCGCTCGTATTATTAATGATAGTCTTGATAATCATGAACGTGATGAAATTACTGATAATAATACTATTAATGAAATTAATGATGATTTACTCCTATAACATTTTGTTATACTGATATTGGTCATGGAGATTTACTCTCATAACAAAAAATTATAGAGGTGAAATTAGAGGTGACGAGAGGTATTGAATGTGGAGAAAGAGGATATGGAGATGAAAGTGGTGAATGTGGATTTCGTGGAGAATGAGATGGTGGAGTTGGATGTGGTTCAAATAGGGTTAAATTGAGGTTGATGGTGGAGATGAGAATGGTTGTGGTAGTGGTGAATGTGGAGATAAGTGTGGAGATGGTCATGCTGAAGAGACTAGACCTGCTGGTATTCCTTTCAATACCAAACTTACTACTCTTTTTACTCCTAATAATCAATCTAAACCTATTGTTCCAACTCCTTCTCTTTCTCTCCTATAGCTTCTCGTTATACTATCATAATCTCTAGTTCCAGCATTATAACCTCTAGTTATATCACTATCAGTTTCAGTCATATTTGTATGACTATTTCTATCAGATTCAGTTCTAGCTCTACCACGTCTATCGTCATAACTATTAGTTATACAATTACTATCAAGTCTAGTCCTAACAGCACTATCAAGTCTAATAAGACTATTAGTCATAATGACCAACAGCATTAGTTCTAGCTAATAATAGCACTATTAATACTATCAATATTATAATGACTATTAATACTAGTCATGCTAATATTGCTGGTGGTATTACTAATGATATTCTTAATATTCTTGATATTACTGATTCTCTTTATACTAATGATACTCTTGATACTATTGATATTTATTATACTCGTGGTAAGTTAATTCCTATTGCTATAACTATTTTAGTTATTTTAATATAGCTATTGATTATTAGTTAGAATTATAGCTGTCTCTTATACACATCTCCGAGCCCACGAGACTCGACGTCATCT